>ULSO01068706.1_pt1 | contig 13713 bp, 10 predicted proteins | sample 1956701 | NCBI WGS metagenome assembly ULSO01 (sample SAMEA4835708, study PRJEB28245) | human gut metagenome | biome: gut microbiome; material: fecal sample | place: Denmark | collected 2008 | reverse complement strand
AATGCGTAGCATGTAGTAATCTGATTAATCATAAATGAGGGTCAAAATACCTTTTGACCCTCATATCATTATATCATTATATAATTATACAAATCATGCCGCCATTTGAGTCATTCACAATCTTTTGCATGGTTTCCTGAAGCTTTATCTGGCATTCATCATCCATCTGCATTATTTTGCTTCTTATTCCGTCCTCCATAAGCTCACCGACAGACTTTCCAAAAATATTAGTCTTCCAGACTCCACTGTCACTGTTTTCACCATTTTTGATGTAATCTATCAGATCCTCTGCCTGTTCCCTGCTTCCGACTATCGGTGCTATCTCGGTCTCGATATTAGCCCTTATCATATGTATTGACGGTGAAATAGCCTTCATTTTTACGCCAAACTTATTTCCATGGGCTATAAGCACCGGTTCCTCCATTCTGATATCAGACAACTGTGGCATCACAACACCGTAACCCTTCTGCTGCACCGATGAAAAAGCATCCTTAATCTTTTCGTATTCATTCTTTTCCTCAGTGAGTGAAAGAATCAGGGAAATCAGCTCCTTTTCCCCGGAAATAGTCACACCGCACAGCGCGGAAATATTCTCGTAGTAGTACTTCTCTGCAATCTCAATTTTGACCTTTACCACACCATCAGACAGCCCCATCCCGGCAAGAGATACCGCTTTTAATATATCCCCATCCGATTCAGGCATATCTGTGCTCATCTGTGCGACATCCTTCAGCTTTGAAGCCCTTGCAAGAAAAGTCTTTGCATATGTAATTACAGCCTGCTTTACATGATTGTCATAAGGCAGAAGCTGCACCCATTTCGGTATATCATAGTCCACTCTCGTGACTGCAAATTCATATAAGAGCTTTTCCATGATATCTGTAATCTGTCCCATGCAAAGCTTTTCACAGTCTATAGGAATGGCAGCCGCTTTATACTCTCTGCTAAGTGACTCGCATAAAAGTCTCGTTTCTGCCGCAAAAGGCTTTGTAGTATTTACCACAATTACAAATGGCTTTCCTGAAGCCTCAAGCTGCATGACGGTTTCTCTTTCTGCCGCCTCATAGCTCTGTCTTTTTATATCGCCTATGCTGCCATCGGTGGTTACAAGCACAGCCACTGTCGAATGCTCCTCTATTACCTTTTTTGTACCTACAACTGCAGCCTCCTCAAAAGGTATATCCTCGTCGAACCATGGTGTTTTGACCATACGCTCGCCGTCCTCCTCGAGATAACCGACAGCATCCCCCACTGTAAAGCCCACACAGTCCACAAGGCGTACCTTCACAGCGCTGCCATCATCCAGACTGATAGTAACCGCATCCTGTGGAATAAATTTCGGTTCAGTCGTCATAATAGTCTTTCCTTTGCCTGATTGCGGCAGTTCATCGACCGCACGCTTTTTAGCATACTCATTGTCCATCTTCGGGATTACACAAAGCTCCATGAAATGCTTTATAAATGTGGACTTGCCTGTGCGCACAGGACCGACGACACCTATGTAAATCTCGCCGTTTGTGCGGCATCTGATATCTTTATATAAATCAAACTCTTTACTGTCCATAGTACTGCCCATAAAAGCTTCCTCCATACACTTTATTCTATAATCAAAGTGTATTCACCTGTTCTTTGAATTATTACACATAAAAAGGCCACAGGCTTCAAAACAGATAACCTGTGGTCTTTTGTAATAACATATAGTATTTTAAACCAAACTACTTAGCAGCCTTTTTCTCACATCCTGCTGTCTTGCTTGTAGAAGTATCAGCTGTTTCTTTAGCATCTGATTTGTCAGAAGCCTCCTCAGGCTCCTCTCTCAGACGTGCGTACATCTGCATACACTTGTGGAGCTTCTTTGCAAGCTTATTGTCTATCTGCTCAGGAGTAGCTCTCCACTGCCAGTTGCCACCGGTAGTTGAAGGAATGTTGATACGAGCCTTTGAATCAAGTCCAAGCAGATCCTGCATAGGAACAATAGCCATATCGGCAACTGATGACCATGCCGCACGCATCATGCCCCAGTTGTAGCCCTCCTCCTTTGTGAGGTTTAAGTAATCCTTTGCAAACCTTACGCAATCCTTTGGAGCTGTCTTCATCCAGCCCATAACTGTGTCATTGTCATGGGTACCTGTGTATACAACACAGTGCTGCGGATAGTTATGTGGCAGATAATCGCTATCTTCTCTTGAATCGAAGGCAAACTGGATAACCTTCATGCCAGGGAAGCCTGAATCCTTTAAAAGCTTCTTTACGGAAGGTGTGAGGAAGCCGAGGTCCTCCACGATGATAGGAAGCTTGCCAAGCTTCTTCTCAAGCACGTTGAATAAATCCATGCCAGGTCCATCTTTCCATACACCGTTCTTTGCTGTATCATCCTTTGCAGGAATAGCATAGAATGAATCAAAACCTCTGAAATGATCGATTCGCACGATATCATAAAGCTTTGCCATAGCACTGATACGCTTTGTCCACCAGCTGTAGCTGTCCTTCTTCATAACATCCCATCTGAAAAGAGGATTACCCCAGAGCTGTCCGTCAGCTGAGAAAGCATCAGGAGGGCATCCTGCCACCTCGATTGGATTTAAGTCTTTATCGAGATAGAACTGTGTAGGATTAGCCCATACATCTGCTGAATCCATGGCAACATAAATAGGTACATCTCCGATAATTCTTATGCCCTTTTCATTAGCATATGCCTTTAAAGCAGTCCACTGCTTGAAGAAGAGATACTGGAGCATCTTGTAGAAGGCAATATCATCAGCATACTTCTCCTTTGCTTCTTCCATAGCCTCAGGTTTTCTAAACTTGAGAGCATCATCCCACTCGCTCCATGCCACTCCGCCATTGGCATCCTTTAATGCCATAAAGAGTGTGTACTCATCAAGCCACTCTGCCTCTTTACTGCAGAATGCTTCATAGTCAGCCGGTGTTTTCTTTGAAAAACGCTCATATGCCTTTCTTAAAAGAGCATATCTATTGACATACATAATGCCATAGTCTACATACTGTGGCTTTTTGCCCCACTTATATGACTCGCACTCCTTCTTTGTCAGAAGCTTGTCCTTGCATAAAAGCTCCAGATCGATAAAATAAGGATTGCCTGCGAAGCTTGAAAATGACTGGTATGGAGAATCTCCATAGCTGGTAGGACAGATTGGAAGAATCTGCCAGTATGTCTGACCTCCCTTCTCAAGGAAATCGACAAAACGTCTCGCCTCCTTTCCCATAGTTCCAATACCATACTGTGATGGCAGTGATGAGATTGGCATTAATACACCGCTAGTTCTCATGTTATTTTTCCTCCCTTTTGTTGTATACGCATTGTTTGGCTGCGTGATCCTGTATTTTAAAATAATATATAATATACATATGAAATCATATGATATTTTCGCTTTATTTAGTTATTATAACATCATAAAGTGCAACTTGTAAATTAAATTAGTTAATGTTAATATCAAATTAATAAAAAGTTTAAAAGAGGTGTAACATAATGAATGAAACAACCAGGCAATTGATTGTGCATAAGGTAAAGCATAATACGAAACGTCTTATAACATCCATTAAATGGGTAATCTTTTCTATCGTTGTCGGCATAGTCGCAGGAAGCTGCGGCACCGCCTTTTATTTTGCCCTGTCGGTCGTAACCGATTTCAGAATGAAATACCATTGGCTCATTTACTTTCTGCCAATCGGCGGACTTGCCATTGTAGGACTCTATCATCTGTGTAAAGACGATAACGACACCGGAACCAATCTGGTAATATCAGCTATCCATTCAGGCGACAAGGTGCCCTTTAAAATGGCCCCGCTTATATTTGTATCCACACTTATCACTCACCTGTTCGGTGGCTCTGCCGGCCGTGAGGGTGCTGCTCTGCAGATGGGAGGCAGCATCGGAAGCTCTATAGGCAGGGTATTTAGATTTGATGAAAAGGACAAGCATGTCATGATTATGTGTGGCATGAGCGCTGCATTCAGTGCACTGTTTGGCACTCCGATGGCAGCCGCTATTTTCTCCATGGAGATGATAAGTGTCGGTGTCATGTATTATATAGCACTCGTTCCATGTGTGATAAGCTCCCTCATCGCTCACGGTATCGCATCATACTTCAATGTTACAAATGAATTTTTTGCTATTGAAAACATACCGGATTTTACTATTTTAAACTCAGTAAAAATATCTGCGCTTGCAATACTATGCGCGCTCGTAAGCATACTCTTTTGTGTGGTTCTTCACTCAGGTGAGGCGCTGTACAAAAAATATCTGCCAAACAAATATACAAGAGTATTCATTGGTGGCTGCTTTGTCATCATAGCAACTATGCTTGTAGGAAACCAGACCTACAACGGCACAGGAATGAGTGTCATCCAAAGCAGTATAGACGGTTCTGTCAGACCTGAAGCATTTCTGCTAAAAATCATCTTCACCGCACTAACTCTTGGCGCAGGCTTTAAGGGCGGCGAGATTGTACCATCCTTTTTCATAGGCGCAACCTTTGGATGCCTGTTCGGCAACCTGACAGGCTTTGAGCCATCGCTGTGTGCAGCTGTCGGTATGATTTCACTGTTCTGTGGTGTCACCAACTGTCCGATTACATCGCTGCTCATCAGCTTTGAGCTGTTTGGCTACGACGGCATGCCGTACTTTCTTTTGGCAATCCCATTCAGCTATATGCTGTCAGGATACTTTGGCCTGTATCGCAGCCAGAAAATCGTTTATTCAAAATACAAGACAAGCTACATAAATAAATCAACTCACTAACATTTGCAAACTGCAACCAGGCATGATACCCCAGGTATTATTGCCTGGTCTTTTATTGTATAAAGAGCTTTATCTCCCGCAGAAGCTTCATCTGCGAGAACCTCCCACAAAGCATCTGCAAGTTTAATTGTGATTTTATTTTTACCGGCATTGTAAGCTACGAACACCTTCTCTGTATCGTTATCAATAGTATATGCTACAACGCCATCAGGCATATCATCCATGAAATGTACGGATTTCTTAATCTCATCTACTGTGTCAAGATAAAATGACTTGTGAGCCCTTCTTAATGCTATAAGCCCCTTATAGTAGGCTTTAAGGTCCGAAAACTGCTCAGCCCTGTCATAATCTATTGCATTGACAGAGAGAGGACTGCAATAGCTGTTCTCTACAGGAGCACCATCAGCCTCACTAATCTTTGTTCTCGCAAACTCCTCTCCATGCAGGAAAAACGGAATCCCCTGCGCTGTAAAAAGGATGGCTGCTGCAAGCTTATTCATACGGATACGCATCTCTTCACTCTCATGTGAATTGGATATAATAAACCTGTCCCAGAGAGTATAATTGTCGTGACATGACAGATAGTTAATCGACTGCATAGGCGATTTGGCCCACTTAGCGCACGTAACAGCCTGCTTTAGCTCTTCACCTCTGTCTGCAGCTCCATTGACAAAGCCCAGTTCATCCATATAGAACACATGTCCCTTTACCGCATCACGTATATCATCCGAAAACATGCCGATGCCCGGTGTCCTTGGAGCATTTATTTTCATGCCACGCTCTGATTCCGGCAGAGTGCTCTCTCCACCTGTCCAGCCCTCTCCGTACATTATTATATCAGGATTTATTTTTAAGAGAGCTTTTCTGGCTTCGTTTAAGGTTTCGATATCAAGCACTCCCATCAGATCAAACCTGAAGCCATCAATATGATACTCACTCGCCCAGTAGCACAGCGAATCAATGATATATTTTCTGACCATAGGCTTCTCTGAGGCTATTTCATTGCCACAGGCTGATGCATCAGAGTACTTTGCAGCATCCAGCATACGGTAGAAATAATTGCCCGCAGTCTTGTAAAAGCAGCTGTCATGAACATTGAAGGTATGATTGTAAACCACATCCATGATTACACCAAGACCCGCCTCATGAATCGAGTGTACCATCTCCTTATACTCTCTCACTCTCACGGCTCCATTAAACGGATCTGTCGAGTAAGAGCCCTCCGGCACATTGTAATTGTACGGATCATAGCCCCAGTTATACTGCTCCTTTAAGGAATCACTCTCGTCAATGCTGGCAAAATCATACGACGGCATAAGCTGCAGATGTGTCACTCCCATATCCTTGAAATACGAAAGAGTTTTATCCTCAGTAAATGCCTTAAACTTACCCGGATACATAGAATGAGCAGATGCACCGGCAGACACATCCACGATAGACACCTCAGTGATAACCATGCTCATGGGGTCTGCAAGCTTTGGCCTGTCCTCATCTGCAAATCCATCAGGATCAGTCTTTGACAGGTCAATAACCATAGACCTATGCCCATTTACACCGCAGGCTCTTGCATACGGATCATGCGAGCTGAATGTGCCATCTGAGGTGTGAACCTCATATGTATAATAAACACCATCCAGATTACCCTCTGCCGTAGCAGAAAAAATACTGCGAAGCTCTCCCTCTCCGCGCACCATCTCAAGCCTGCCTGTCTCGGCCGAATCATTTCCCTTATCATAAAAAATAACAAAAACACTGTCCGCAACAGGCGAAAACAGTGTAAATGTTGTCTTTTCCTTTGAATAAATCGCTCCTAATTTCATAGCACTATCCTTTTCGTTTATTTTCGTATACATTATAATAGAATTTACAATAACTGTAAATAGGGCAATTCAACCAATTTTCAAAGACTTTTTAGTCAATGTGCCATTTTTTCTTTTGCTGATGTGAAACAATCTTTATATACAAAGATTGTGGCAGAAATCTGCCACAGGTTGTAGCAAGCTTCATCCTGAGAGTAGGCACTATGACTGTTTTATGCTTCATCATCCTGTCTATGGCATAATTGGCGCAGTATTCAGCGGAAATCCCCTTCAGCGCAAATCGCACATTCGCCACATCATTGAACTCTGTATCAACCGGTCCCGGACACAGACACCCCACATACACATGACTGTGGCTCTGTCGAAGCTCACATGCAACAGCCCTTGAAAGGCTCGCAACATATGCCTTAGAGGCATAATAGGCAGCCATATACGGACCGGCAGGAATAAGACCCGCAGAGCTTGCCACATTTAAGATAAAACCTCTGTCCTTTACCCTCATCTGTTTTAAAAGCTTTTTCGTCAGGAAGTGTACAGCACGTACGTTGACATCTATCATGCCCATTTCCTTAGCTATATCAGTCTCCTCAAACAGGCCGCAAACACCGTAGCCTGCGTTGTTTATAAATATTTCTATGTCTTTTTCCTCGAGATAGTCTGAAAGTCTCTGACACTCATCAAGCTGCATCAGATCCGCGGTAAAAATATCACACTTAAGCTCCTTATGCGTGGCTTTAAGCTTATCAGAAAGAGCTGTAAGCCTCTCCCGCCTTCTGGCAACAAGAATCAGGTCATACCCCTCCTTCGCAAGTCTCTTTGCAAACTGCTCACCTATTCCTGAGCTTGCTCCTGTAATCACTGCATACATATATCATATCCCCTATTCTTCAATCATAAGCTCTTTAAGTAATTCATCTTCTTTTTTCATATTATACACCTGTTTTCATTATCAATGCTCATCAACTCTCACACCATGTACCACAAACCTGTATGTCTCCCCGCTTGTGGAACAGGTTGAAAGAGTCACAACCTTGTCATCCTTTGTCGGGACTATGCCTGTATCCTTCATTGATGAGGCAGCCATCCTCTGTACGAATTTGCCAAATGTCTCGTCAGGCTCAAAGCCCACAGTATACTCATCACTGTCATCACTTACCGTTTCATATGAGAAAATTTGGTACCTATACTTTTTTCCATCGACAAGTATCTGGAAATACTGATGGCTGTCATAGTAATTCTCATCACGGTTATAGTACTTAAGCTTTCCAAACATCGACAGGTTTTTCATATTGTGTCCATAAATGATTGTATGACAGTCGCTGAAATCAGTCTTGTTTGAACCCTCAAGGAAGATGGAGCCTGCAGTGGCATGCTCTCTCTTAAAGGTCTTTCTGAGGTAATAGCTGTTATCCCCCGAATACATGACAGGGTAGCTGATATCCTCATTCTCAAAGTAAATCCAGCCAACCACATCAGGGTTTTCGCTCCTTAGACCGGCGAAATCAATATCTATATCATCATACCACGGAGACTGTGCTTCACTGCCTTTCGTGCTGTCATCATTCTTCTTTGAATCGTCCACTGCATACTCATCCTGCAGCTTCTCATATGTCTTATCCGAGGTATTATAGTCAGAATAAATCTTAAACAGATGATAACCCGAATAAGCCACAAGAGACAGACCAATTATCAGAACTATAAATCTAATTACTTTCTTAACCATATATTTTCTCCATTTTTTTATCAGTCACAAAACTGCTGTAGCAGCTTACCGGCTCAATATCAAATTGTATCGTCATATTACTATTTGTGTCACATGTATGATTGAACCTATCGATAATACGCTTCATGACATCGGAGGCTGTATCGCATGAGCACTTCGACAAAAGCACAATGTACTGCGAGTCACTGTACTTTGCCGCCACATCACCCACACGCAGGCACTTTCTAAGTGCTCTTTCAAGTGTAAGCATGGAATCCTTCATCTGACTGTGATTCTTATCCGGCTGACTGCTATACATTGGCACAACAGTGACAAGCACCAGACTCTCCGGAACCGTAGAGCGTGCACTCTTTCTGACCTCCAGATGATAGATCTCCTTGAACACAGGATATCCGCACATGAAAACGCCATTCATGCTCTCCTCACTGATATCGTCCTTCACTTCATCTATATTGTAGCTTGAAACACCCTTTGTGACTGATAAAAGCTCCTCATACACCTTGTTGAGCATGACAGTCTTTCTAACCCCCAGATCATTGTCCATAATAGCCTTGGCTGTCTCATAAGTATCAAAAGCCATCTGTACCTTTTTGGTACGCATGCGTGCCAAAATCAGATATGAGTATATCTGCTCATCCGAACGTTCATATACAACCGCCTTGGTGCAAAGCTGCTCAAGCTTCTCATAGCAGCCTGTATCAATATACAGCTCTGCCAGAGCCTTTACTGTATTTACGTATCTGGAATGGTAAAATGCATTGAGCGTCATAAACCAATGGGTATCAGTCAGGCGCGATAGGAAATCACCGTTATAAAGTGCTATGGCCTTCTCATAGCTTTCAATAGCTGTCTCCTTGCTCCTGCTGAATGCAAACTCTGCCTCATTTATATATCTGTCAAACTCTTCGACATCAATGGATACTTCTACATCATCGTTCCATTTGTACAATCCGCCTCTTACAGAGACTATGCACTCTTCGTCAAAAGAAGCATCTCTTAGAGCCTTCCTGAGTCTGTATGCCAGATTTTTAAGGGCACCTACCGGATTATCAGTCTCCTCCTCAACCTGCCATATAGCCTCTGAAATGTCTTCTATACAGACACCTCTGTTTCTGTTTATCGCCAGATATACAAACAGCTTTTCAAGCTTCTCAGACCGCCATGCCCCTTCCTGGACGGATGTTAAGTCATTACCTACCGTAAATCTGCCAAAAGTTTTTAATTTAATCACGTAAATCTCCCCATTTCTGAGATTAATCATAAACATATTAATCTTTTGAAATCCCTATAAAACGCAAAAATTAAATCCAGATTAAAATTTACGCAAATCATCACTGCCGTCGTCGACAGTGTTTTCTATTTTCATTATCTTAACAAAGTATGAGTAGTCATCATTTACCTTTACCTCACACCTGTCACCCACCTTGTGCCCGAATATAGCGGCACCAAGCGGTGACTCCTTGCTTATCAGATTCTTTAAGGAATTGCCCCTTACGGTTGTGACAATCTTGTATGTCTCAGTCTCATCATCATCCTCAAAATACACATCAACCGTATTGAACATACCCACCTCATCATCCTTTGACTCATCGGATATGACAACGGCAGTCTTAATCATCTTCTCAAGATATCTGATACGGCTCTCATTCTGGTTCTTAAACTGCTTTGCGGCCTTGTACTCGAAGTTCTCACTCAAGTCACCCTGGGCTCTCGCCACCTTTACGTCATCAAGAGCCTTCTTTCTGACAACGAGTTTTCTGTACTCTATCTCGTCCTCCATTTTCTTTATATCATTTGCTGTCAATTCATCATGCATGTCTTAAACCCTCTTCCTGCAAAATTGCGTCAAAATGTATTTAGAGAAGTCCTGCGATACCACAAAGCAGCACAATCGCACCAAGAACTATACGGTACCATCCAAACACAATAAAGTTGTGCTTCTTTATGTAGCCCATCAGAAATTTGATAACAATAAGTGAAACAACAAATGCCACAATCATCCCGATAATCAGAATAGCAGCCTCTTCCCCTGTAAAATGAAATCCAAATTTAACAAGTTTCAGAAGACTCGCACCAAACATAACTGGAATAGCAAGGAAAAATGTATACTCAGCAGCAACAGTCCTTGAAACACCAATTAAGAGAGCTCCGACAATAGTAGCGCCTGAACGTGATGTACCCGGAAAAACAGCTGCAATAAGCTGGAAAATTCCAATCATAAGCGCAGTCGTGTAGCTTATGTCGACAAGTGAATCAATCTTGGCAGACTTGCCATTATGTCTGGTCTCAATCACAATAAAAGCGATACCAAAGAGTATAAGCATGATAGCTACTGTCTGGAAATTGTAAAACAGTCTCTCGAATACATCATCAAAAAGCACTCCGATAATAGCTGCCGGAATAGTTGAAACAAGAATATGAAACCACAGCACGAATATATCAGTCTTGACCCATGCACCGACACCGGTCTTTGCAAGAGGAGCTTTGTTATTCTTCCTGCCGAATGGCCAGATCTGGCTCCAGAACAAAACAACAACCGCCAAAATGGCTCCAAGCTGGATAACCACCTCAAACATACTGTAAAAATCGTCCGGGTTCTTTCCTATTCTAAGTGGTAAAATCTCATTCAGAAGAATCATGTGGCCGGTGCTGCTTATAGGCAGCCACTCTGTAATGCCCTCCACAATTCCAAATATAACAGACTTGATAATATCAAAGATTTCCATAAATAAATTTCCTTCCTTTAAAATATTTTCTACAATTAATTTATTATATTATTTTTCCAATAACAAGTCTATGGAATTTAAGAAAAATTTAAATTTAATCTTTTCATATTAGAAAATTTTTTGTAAAATATTCATAGCAATTATGAAAAAGTGAAAGGATAAAGAAAAAACATGAAGAAAAAAATCAGTATCATGCTTTGCATAGTACTCTTCGCCCTGACAGGCTGCACCACCTCCGGCAGCACAATACGCTTCGGAGCAGCCGATATCGGTGGAATGTACTATTCATTTGCAAATACATTTACGGAGCTTGCCAATGAACAGGGCTATGACTTTACCTGCAAGGTCCGTACCACAGCCGGCTCTAATGCCAATATAAGACTTTTATCCGATGGCTATATAGAGATAGGCCTCGCACAGGCAGACCTGATAGCCGACGCCTACAAGACAAATGAAGATTTAAGAGCTATAGCAGGGCTTTACACCGAGACCTGTCAGCTTGTGGTCCGCGCTGATTCAAACATACAGACTCTTGACGACCTGTCAGGACACACTGTAAGCATCGGAGCAGAGGAATCCGGTACCGAGCGAAACGCCACACAGATTCTTGAGTTCGCCGGTATGCCATCATCCCTTGTTGCCACCAAAAACCTGGACTATATCGAGGCCACAAAAGAGCTAAAAGCCGGTGATATAGATGCCTTCTTCTGCACTGCAGGACTCACCACCACTGTCATAGATGAGCTCTCAAATGAATGCGACATAAGGCTTATCCCGCTGACTGATACTGTGATAAGCAAGATGCTTGAAAGCAGCTTGGCATACACAAGCGAAGTCATACCTGCCGGCACATACACAGGCCAGACCACAGATATAAACACAATAGGTGTAAAATCTGTGCTTATCACAAAGGCTGATGTATCCGATGATACAATTGAGCAGCTTACATCGCTCCTGTTTGAAAAAGAAAATGAGATCTCCTACTCCAACTCTCTTAAGCTTGAGCTGACATATGACTTTGCAACAGACGATATACCTATTCCATTTCACGATGGAGCGAAAAGGTATTATAAAGCCTGTGGATATAGCACAAATTAATTCGCGAATTAATTTTTAGCTCAATATATAATATTCAAAATTTAATAAGAAAATAACAAGAATATAATCAATTAAAATTGAAAGGTAACACATGAAAATACAACTTGACATGTACCAGACACTGGCCGTTGCCGTGCTTGTACTACTACTTGGAAACTATTTAAAAAAGAAAATATATTTTCTTCAGAAATTCTGTATTCCGGCGCCTGTCATAGGCGGACTGATTTTTGCCATCATGACATGCATATGCTATGTCACAGGAATCGCAGAATTTTCCTTTAATGACACACTGCGCGAGGTCTGCATGGTATTCTTCTTCACATCTGTAGGCTTTCAGGCTAATCTCAAGGTATTAAAAAGCGGAGGCAAATCGCTCATCGTATTCTTGGGACTGGTTATAGTACTTATCATATTACAAAACTTAACCGCCGTGGGGCTTGCAAAGCTCTTAAACCTGAATCCGCTAATCGGCATGTGCACCGGCTCTATTCCTATGGTTGGCGGACATGGCACCGCAGGAGCCTTTGGCCCGGTGCTAGAGGACTTGAACATAAAGGGTGCCACGACCATCTGTACAGCCGCAGCTACCTTCGGTCTCATCTTTGGAAGCCTGATAGGCGGACCTCTTGGAAAAAGACTGATTGAAAAACATAGCCTGCTTAATACAGCAGCAAACGAGGACGACAGCCTGCTGGTGGAGGATGAGAAAAAGCATGAGCGCCACACAAATATGTACGCTGATTCCGTATTCCAGCTTATCCTGGCAATAGGTGTCGGAACCATCTTTACAATGCTTCTCACTAAGACTGGGCTCACCTTCCCAATATATATAGGAGCGATGCTCGCAGCCGCACTCATGCGAAACATATGTGAGTACACAGGAATCGCCACCATCCATATGGGAGAGATAAATGACCTGGGAGGTATAAGCCTCTCTCTATTCCTAGGCATGGCAATGATCACACTAAGGCTCTGGGAGCTTGCATCACTCGCTCTCCCACTCGTCATACTGCTTGCAGCACAGGTGCTTCTCATAATCATATTCACGTATGTTATCGAGTTCAACATCATGGGGCGCGACTACGATGCAGCCATACTTGTATCAGGCACCTGCGGCTTCGGAACCGGAGCCACACCAAACGCCATGGCAAATATGCAGGCTGTCTGCGACCAATATGTGCCATCCATCAAGGCATATCTGCTAATACCGCTCGTAGGAAGCCTGTTTGCCGACTTTTTGAACAGCCTTGTAATCACATTCTTTATAAACCTACTGTAAAACAACCGGAGAAAAATATGTTTGAAAAACTGAAAAAAATATTTAAAAACAGAGAAGAAAAAGAAAAACATAATTACGATTTAACTTTTGACAACGTGGCAATACCTGAGGTGCACGTAAAAAGCACCGAAAGCCACGAGGACGCTGATAAAGAAAATGCACCTATCAGCTATGACAATGTTGCCATACCTGAGGTGCATATCAGAAACAGAAAAAATAAATAAACTAAACAATATGTATATAATGCAAAAAGGACTCCCAAGGGCAATGTCATTAAGTTAAGATGACCAATCAAGATCTTAGCA
>ULSO01077905.1_pt1 | contig 13726 bp, 9 predicted proteins | sample 1956701 | NCBI WGS metagenome assembly ULSO01 (sample SAMEA4835708, study PRJEB28245) | human gut metagenome | biome: gut microbiome; material: fecal sample | place: Denmark | collected 2008 | reverse complement strand
TGTTATGGGCACCGGCAATGCTGGCGACTACAACTGGTCCACCACTGTTGCCTTCCCCTTCGGCTATGGCGACAGCTACACCACCTTCGAGTACAGCGATTTCAATGTGACCGAGTCTGCTGATGCTTTCAATGTCACCCTGAAAGTCACCAACACCGGTTCCACCTACTCCGGCAAGGAAACCGTTCAGCTGTACTTCCAGAGCCCCTACACCGATTACGACAAGGCCAACGGCATCGAGAAGGCTTCTGCTGAGCTGTGCGGCTTTGCCAAGACCGATATCCTGGCTCCCGGCGCTTCCGAGACTGTCAACATCACCGTTGACAAGAGCGAGCTGCGCACCTATGATGCCAACAACGCCAAGACCTATATTGTTGACGCTGGCGACTACTACTTCACCGCTGCCACCGATGCACACAACGCTGTGAACAACATCCTGGCTGCCAAGGGCTACACCGTTGAGAACACCGATGGCCGCATGACCGCCGATGGCAACGTTGCCCTGACCTACAAGTGGACCAACGCCGCTCTGGACAGCACCACCTACGCCACCAGCGAAACCGGCACCGCCATCACCAACCTGTTTGATGAAGCAGACCCCAACAAGAGCAGCAGCGAACCCGGCGAGGTTACCTGGCTGAGCCGCTCCAACTGGGTTGCCACCTTCCCCACCCAGCCTGTTGTGCTGAACGCAACCCAGACCCTGGCTGATCACCTGGCTTTCACCCGTTACGACGGCAGCAAGGCTGACAGCGTTGAAATGCCCACCCTGGGCGCTGACAATGGTCTGGCTCTGGTTTCCATGATCGGTGCCGACTATGACGATCCCCAGTGGGATACCCTGCTGGATCAGCTGACCTTCAACGAGATGGTCAACACCATCACCCTGGGCTTCCACAACACTGCCGCTATTGAATCCATCGGCAAGACCCGTACCAAAGACGAAAACGGCCCGCAGGGCCTGACCGCAGCACTGACCGGCGGCGCTTCCGCTATGTGCTACACCTCCGAAGACGTTATGGCCGCCACCTTCAACGTTGACCTGATCCACGATGTGGGCCGCTGCATTGGCGAAGACTGCCTGGCCATGGGTTACTCTGGTCTGTATGGCCCCGGCATCAACATGCACCGCACCGCTTACTCTGGCCGTAACTTCGAGTTCTATACTTCTGATCCGTTCGTTGCCGGCACCATCTGCGCTGCCGAAGTCAACGGCATCCAGTCTAAGGGCGTTTACGTTTACCTGAAGCATGTTGCCCTGAACGACTCTGAATCCAGCCGCCGCGGCGTGAACACCTGGCTGAACGAGCAGGCTGCCCGCGAAATCTACCTGGAAGTTGCCGACAAGGCCGTCACCGATGGCGGCGCTTGGAGCGTTATGACCGGCTTTAACCGCTGGGGCGCTTACTGGTGCGGCGCTTACGATAACCTTCTGACCGGCTTCCTGCGCGGCGAACTGGGCATGCGCGGCATGATCATCACCGACTACTCCGGTTCCAGCAAATACATGGATCTGGCCGATGGTCTGATTGCCGGTTCCGATATCTGGGATAGCCCGGACCCGACCATCCACACCACCCTGGCTCCGAAGTACGAGAACGATGCTTACATCGTGACCGAAATGCGCGAATCCATGCACAAGATCCTGTACACCGTTGCCAACTCCAACGCTATGAACGGCTGGTCCTCCGCTGACCGCCTGAAGGTCATCACCCCGTGGTGGAAGACCGCCCTGTACGCTCTGGACACCGTTCTGGCTGTTCTGACCGTGCTATGCATCTGGCGCCTGGTTGTTGCCATCAAGCGCAAGAAGACCTGGACTGCTGAGCAGGCTGCCAACACTGCAAGCGCTCAGAATCAGCAGTAAGGTTTAGCCTCCGCATCTTCCCCCTTTTGAATCGTTTATGCCCCCGCCCGTTTCGGGGCGGGGGTCTTTGTTATGAAAGGAGAATGCCTCCATGAGTGAACAAAACTCTGCGGCGTCTGCCAGCGTCAACCGCGCCAAGCCTTACCAGCTGATGCTGTTCCCGCTTAACAACGGCGCTACCAACGTGTACTATGTTCTGGTGCTTTCCTACATTGCCACTTTCGGCAGCAAGGTTCTGGCCCTGAGCATGATCTTCGCCTCCGTGATGGTCACCGGCATGCGCCTGTTTGACGCCATTACCGACCCTATCATCGGTGCCCTGATGGACCGCACCAACGGCAAGTTCGGCAAGTTCCGCCCGTTTATGGTCATCGGCAACCTCATCATGGCTGTCAGCATCCTGGTGCTGTACTGCCTGACCCCGCTGATCCCCGCCTCCATGGAATGGGCACGTTATGTTGCCTTTGTAGCCCTGTACGCCATCTGGGTCATCGGCTACACCTTCCAGACTTCCTGCACCCGTTCCGGCCAGACTGTTCTGACCAACGATCCCAAGCAGCGCCCCCTGTTCACCATCTTCAACACCGTCGGCTCCCTGCTGGGCATGGGCGCCATGCAGTTCTTTGCCCCCATCCTGGCCAAAAACTATGAGGGCGGTTACGCTTCCGCCGGTTTCTTCCGCACCCTGGCTCCTGTCGGCATCGTGATCTCCATCGCACTGACCATCCTGGCTGTCATCGGCATCTGGGAAAAGGACCAGCCGAAGTACTTTGGCATCGGCGGCCAGAAAACCGAAAAGATCAAGTTTGCCGAGTATGTTGCCATTATCAAGGGCAACAACCCCATGCAGCGCCTGATGGTGGCTGGTGCAGGCTGCAAGCTGGCACTTTCCATTGCCACCAATACCACTGTTCTGTGCATGCTGTACGGCTGCATGATGGGCAACTATGATGGTCTGTACCTGCCCATGATGGTTCTGGGCTATGTGTTCAGCGTTCCCTTCTTCCTGCTCACCGTCCGCACCAGCCAGAAGAAAGGCCAGAAAGCCAGCCTGATGCGCTATGTCAGCGTTGCGCTGATCTGCTACATCGGCGTTCTGGTGCTGCTGCTCCTGTGGGGCAATGGCGATGCCTTCACCCTGTCTCTGATGTCTGACGGCAAGGTTTCCATCAATGTTTACACCATCCTGTTCATCGCTCTGTTCGGCATAGGCTATGGCGCTTATTACGCTACTGCCGATATGCCCATCCCCATGGTTGCCGACTGCTCTGACTACGAGACCTACATCTCCGGCAAGTATATCCCCGGTATCATGGGCACTCTGTTCAGCCTGGTTGACAAGCTGGTTTCCAGCCTGTCCGCTACCGTGGTCGGCGTGGCCGTCAGCTTTATCGGCCTTGACAGCCTGCCCACCCAGTACGACCCGTACACCCCCGGCATGAACGTGGTTGTTATCGTTCTGTTCTGCGTCATCCCCATGATTGCATGGACTGCTACCCTGCTCGCCATGAAGAACTACAGCCTGACCGGCGAAAAGATGAAAGAAATCCAGGCCGTCAACGCCTGCCGCCGCGACGCTGTTGCGGGCGGCATGAGCCTGGAAGACGCCATGCAGAAATGGCAGACCCTCGACCAGCTGCCGGCCCAGTACCGCGCAAACTAATTTTGCTGTTTTCTCCTCCTCTGATACCGGTTTGATTGCGCCGGTTATTTAACTGAAGCACCGGGTGCCATATGGCACCCGGTGTTTTGCTTTACCGCAAATCAAACGTTTCTATTCCATCAAAACAGCAGGCGTGCTCCCTGCCTCAAGGGGGCCCGCCTGCTGCTGTGGCTGTATGTTGCAGGAGAGAGAAATGCAAGAGAATCTTAATGATAACTGTCTTGCTTTACGCGATAATACTTGGGTATTTTATTCTCTCGCAGCACCCGGCATTTTTGTAGGGGCCGATGTTTGCGCCATTTCTCATGACAAACATCAAAAATTTTTTCGTTCTTGTTTAACCGATACATCATTCAGCCACATTCCCGGCCTTTTTTTCTGCGTTAATACGGTCGATTTTCTCCTTAATCATATTTCCAAAAGTCTTATCGTCTAGTTCTACACTTTTTTCTGTCGCCACAGATTTGTCAGCAAATGCATCAAAACATATGTTTTTTATATGAGATTGTATTAAAACAGAAAGCCTCCGGCTGCTCGCAGAATGCAGCCGGAGGTTTTCTGTTAAATTCCCAATCCATCCAAAATTGATGGCAAAGTAAGGAGGCTTGTGTTAGAATAAAATCAGCTTATGCTTTTTCGCTCTGCATGGCGGCAGTCAGCTTTCTGGCGGCGAACACCAGCACAACAGCGGCGGTGAACAGGCTCTGGATCCAGACGCCTGCAAACACAAGCAGGATTTAAGGCAAAAATCCCGCTGTGTTTGTAGAAATAGACTACATTTTCGACTTTTCAGATACACCCTAGACTATTACCAACTGAGGATGGGAAATTATCATGGAAAAAAATCTTACAACCGGCAGCGTGTTCAAAGCCATTCTGACCTTTACCCTGCCGTACCTGCTCTCTTACTTTTTGCAAACGCTGTACGGCATGGCTGACCTGTATATCACCGGCCGATTCTGCGGGGTGGACAGCATCACCGCCGTTGCCAACGGCAGCCAGGTCATGCACATGCTGACCGTTATCATTGTTGGGCTTGCCATGGGTTCCACCGTCATCATCGGCCACGCCGTGGGGGCGGGCAATATGCGCGATGCCGAAGCCGCCATCGGCAACACCGTCACCCTGTTCATGGCGGTCTCCCTCGGTTTTACCGCCGTGCTGGTGGCCGCAGTGCGCCCGCTGGTCGGCCTGATCGGTGTTCCAGCAGAGGCCGTTCCCGGCACGGTGCAGTATCTGACCATCTGCTTCATCGGCATCCCGTTCATCACGGCATACAACATCATCAGCTCCATCTTCCGCGGTTTGGGGGATTCCAAAAGCCCGATGTACTTTATCGCCGTTGCCTGCGCCGCCAATATTGCACTGGACATTCTTTTCATCGGTCCCATGGCCCTTGGCCCGGTGGGTGCTGCGCTGGGCACTACCCTTTCGCAGACCTTGAGTGTTATTGTTGCCTTGTTCGGCATCCGGCGGCACAAAACCGGCCTGCGGCTGAGCCGCCAGAACTTCCGCCCGCGCAAAGGCGTGCTGGGCCGTATTCTTAAAATCGGCCTGCCGGTCGCTGTGCAGGACGGCTGCATTCAGGTCGCGTTCATCATTATCACCATCATTGCCAACCACCGCGGCCTGATTGATTCTGCCGCCGTGGGCATTGTGGAAAAAATCATCAGCGCCATGTTCATTGTGCCGTCCTCCATGCTGGCGGCGGTATCGGCGTTGTCTTCCCAGAACCTTGGCGCAGGCAAGCCGGAGCGCGCCGCCCAGACCCTGAAATACGCCGCCATGATCGCCACCGGTTACGGCATTGCCGTAGTGTTGGTCATTGAGCTTGTGGCCGAGCCGCTGCTGGGGTGCTTCACCACCGACGCCGCCGTGGTGCTGATGGGCTGCCAGTACATCCGCGGTTATATTGTGGATACCATTTTTGCCGGGATCCACTTCAGCTTTACCGGGTATTTTGCCGCCTGCGGCAAGTCTTACATCGGCTTTCTCCACAACATCATCGCTATTGTGCTGGTGCGCGTTCCGGGGTCCTACCTGGCTTCCCGGCTGTTTGCCGGAACCCTGCTGCCTATGGGGCTGGCCGCACCGGCGGGTTCGCTGTTATCCGTCATGATCTGCGTGGCGGCCTACCGCTGGATGAAGCGCCGCGGCACCCTGTATACTGCCGCCTGACTTTTCCCCAAAGGAGCATCCGCCCATGTACGTTTTTTCTCTTCTTCAGCATTCCCACTTAACGGTGTAGCTCAAAATAGCGAAAATAACGCATATTCCGCAAACACAAAATTGCTTCTGCCTTTGCAGAAACCGGTTGGATTTTCGGTGTTTCCGGTACACCTTCGTTCTCTCGCTTACCCGCGGCGCTGGCACAAAAACTTGCCAATGCTGCGCTGCAATGCGGCAAAATTCACCGGCTTTGCAAAATGGCCGTTCATCCCGCTCTCTGCAGAAAGCCGCTCATTTTCCACAAAAGCATCGGCGGAAAGTGCAAACAACAGCACGGTCTTGGCGTCCGGGCGGTTCATGGCTTCTTTTTTCGCGTAAATCTGCTACAATAGAACCAGCATCAAAAAATGTATCATTTTTGCCCACTGCCGGAAAGGAGTTTGCTATGCCCCATACTTTTTCTTGTTCTGCCGATGCCCCGCTGGTGCACACCACCGGCGGCTCGGTGCGCGGCTACCGTTTTGACGGGCTGGATATCTTTAAGGGCATCCCTTACGCCAAGGCCAGGCGCTTCCATGCGCCGGAGCCAGCTGTGTGGGACGGCGTGCTGGACGCCACCAGTTACGGCTATGTCTGCCCTTTGCTGGAAATGCCCAAGCCCAACGGCGAAATGCTGGTGCCCCACCGCTATTGGCTGATGGACGAAGCCTGCCAGAACCTGAACATCTGGACCCCCGCGCTGGATGACGCCCACCGCCCCGTGCTGGTGTGGCTGCACGGCGGCGGATACTTTGCCGGTTCCTCCATTGAGCAGATCGCTTACGAGGGCGAAAACATGGCCCGCCTGGGGGACTGCGTGGTGGTTTCCATCAACCACCGGCTGAACATTCTGGGCTATCTCGACCTTTCGGATTTTGGGGCGGAATACGCCAATTCCGGCAACGCGGGCGGGGACGATATCATCGCCGCGCTGCGCTGGGTGCGGGATAATATTGCCGTGTTCGGCGGTGACCCCGGCAATGTGACAGTGTTCGGCCAGTCCGGCGGCGGCGCCAAGGTGACCACCCTGCTGCAGACCCCCGCCGCGGACGGGCTGTTCCACAAAGGTATTGTGATGAGCGGCGTTCTGGGCCGCCTGGCCGACTGCACCGGCAGCGGGCGGGACTGCGCCGAGGCTCTGATGGCGGAGCTTGGCGCGGCGGATATCGCCGCACTGGAAACGGTACCCTATGCCGCGCTTGCCGCCGCTTATAATAAAGTAGCCCCCGCCTTGAAAGCAGCCGGAAAAAACACCGGCTGCGCCCCACACCCCAACGCCTTTTATCTGGGTGACCCGCTGGAAAATGCGTTCCGCCCCGAAACCGCCCGCATTCCCCTTCTGGTGGGCACCGTGTTTGGCGAGTTTGCCGCCTTCAATGGCTTCGGCCTGAACAAAGCGCAGATGAGCGCCGCCGAGGCCGAAGGCTTTGCCGAAAAAATGCTGGGCAAGCAGACGGCGGATGCCCTGCTGCCGCTGTTCCACGCCGCCTACCCCGAACGCAGCGCCGCCGACCTGCCGTTTTTGGATGTACTGTTCCGGGAGCCGACCATGCGCTATATCCGCCGCCGGGCGGAAACCGGCCCGGTGTGGAGCTATTTCTTCAATCAGGATTTCACCATTGAGGGCGGCCGCGCCCCATGGCATTGTTCCGATATCCCGTTTGTTTTCCATAATACTGAGCTGGTGCCTTCTGCCAACATTTCCGGCGTGACCCCGCAGCTGGAACAGCAGATTTTCGATGCCGTTCTGGCCTTTGCCCGCACCGGAAACCCGCAGCACAGCGGCATTCCCACCTGGCCCGCCAGCACCCCGCAACAGGAAAACACCATGCTGTTTGATTCCGCCACCCGCCTGGCCCCTAACCATGACAAAGCCCTGATTGCTGCCGCGCTGCCCGCCATCTCTGCCTTGATGGCACGCAACTTTGACCCCGACAGTATCCAGCACTAATATAGAATAAAATAATTCGGAATCTTCCGCTTCTTCTGCATCTTCGGATTCTCAGAACAATTCTGTGTCTGAACAGCAAACCTGGTCCGAAAAATCCCCGGACGGCGACTATTACATTGAAGTGTATGAAAAAGACGGCCATGTGTACCGCGTGGATGATGACACCATGCTGTACTGATTCCCGCAACACAAAAGGCATGCACCGCCCCGGCTGAACCTCTGTTCAGTTTCCGGCAGTGCATGCCTTATTTGTAATTTTATCGTTTAAGGCAATACCGCATAATTCTAAGTGCCGATACGGCGAGCGAGGTGCGGCAGATGCTAAGCCAAAAGCGCAGATAATACTGGATGCTGCAAAGGTGAGCGCCGCCAGTGGCGGATGCAGCGAACCGAAGCAGGGGCAGCGGTCGCAGAGTGCGAGGGGCTTTTGCCCCCGAAGCACGATGCGAGTACCGCAACCCGACATTATCGAGCATTTTGGCAACGCAGATGCCGTGCCGCAGCTGCCGGAGCGGTGCTTAAGCCGTAAGGCGGGAATTGTGCGGTGTTGCCTTAAGAAAGCTCTGCGATATCGTACAGCAGTCGCTCGGTATCGTCCCAGCCCAGGCAGGGGTCTGTGATGGACATGCCATAGCAGTGCTCGCCGATCTTCTGGTTGCCCGGCTCAATATAGCTTTCGATCATCAGGCCCTTGACCAGGTTCTTGATGTCGTCTGAATGGCGGCGGCTGTGCAGAACCTCTTTCGCAATGCGGATTTGCTCCATATACTGCTTGCCGGAGTTGCTGTGGTTGGTATCCACAATGCAGGCGGGGTTCTTCAGGTTGCGCTTCATGTACAGCTCATACAGCAGGCGCAGATCCTCGTAATGGTAGTTGGGGATGGTCTGGCCGTGCTTGTTCACCGCGCCGCGCAGAATGGTGTGGCTGAGCGGGTTGCCGGGGCACTGGACCTCCCACCCACGGAAGATAAAGTCATGGGGCACCTGGGCCGCCACAACAGAGTTGAGCATAACGGTCAAATCGCCGCTGGTGGGGTTTTTCAGGCCCACGGGCACATCGCAGCCGCTGGCCACCAGGCGGTGGAACTGGTTTTCCACCGAGCGGGCACCCACGGCAATATAGGACATAATGTCCGAAAGGTAACGCAGGTTTTCGGGATAGAGCATCTCGTCCGCAGTGGAAAAGCCGGTTTCCTGCAATACGCGCATGTGCATATGGCGGATGGCCAGAATTCCCTCCAGCATATCCGGCTTCTTTTCTGGGTCCGGCTGGTGGATCATTCCCATGTAGCCCTCGCCGGTGGTGCGGGGCTTGTTGGTGTACACGCGCGGAACGATCACCAGGCGGTCCTTCGTCTTCTCCTGCACCTTGACCAGACGGGACACATAATCCACAACGGCTTCCTCGTTATCCGCCGAGCAGGGGCCGACAACGACCAGGAGCTTGTCGCTTTCGCCGGTAATGATCTTTTTGATTTCTTCATCCCGCTCTTTTTTGCGGGCGGCCAGTTCCGGCGCAAGGGGAAACCTTTCCCGAATGACATCCGGGGAAGGAATTTCTGTCACAAACGAAAATCCCATGATTTTATGATCCTCTCTCCGTCAGCGCCGCACATTCCAGCCCTCTATTGCCGGGCGGCGCCGCGCTTTTTTCTCTGTATTTTGCACATACAAACAGCTTATTTATTATAGTATAGAACCCGCCGCGCGGCAAGAGCTGCCCCCGCTGCCGGGCAAAAAACTTGCAAAAAATGTCGTTTTCCGCCGTCCGGCGGCATACAAACAGCCCGTCCGCGCACCACAAACCAGGTGATGCGCGGGCGGGCCTTCTGTATTTAGTGAATCAATTCCGAGAACAGCGGGCAAAGCACGGCGGTCATGATACCGGCCACAGCAACGGAAAGGCCGCTCATCGCGCCTTCCACTTCGCCGATTTCCAGCGCCTTGCTGGTGCCCACGGCGTGGGACGCCGTACCAATGCCGATGCCTTTGGCAATGGGGTTGGTAATGCGGAACACCTTGCAGACGGTTTCCGCCGCCAGCGCGCCCACAATGCCGGTCAAAATCACAATGGCGCCCGTCAGGGTGGCAATGCCGCCCAGCTCGCGGGAAACATCCATGCTGATGGCAGTGGTAACGGACTTGGGCAGCAGGGTGATGTACTGCTCATGGTTCAGGTCCAGCAGCAGGGCCAGTGCCAGCACGCTGAACAGACTGGCCATAACTCCGGCCAGCACACCGGCCACAATGGCTACCAGATTTTTGCACAGCAGATCCCATTTTTCATACAGCGGCACTGCCAGGCTGACCGTTGCGGGCAGCAGCAGGTAGCTGATGGGCGAAGCGCTGGCGGCGTATGTATCATAGGGGATGTTCAACACGCTGAGCACCACGATGACAAACGCCGTGCCCAACAGCAGCGGGTTGAAAATTGCCTTGCCGGTGCGCTTGTTGATGAGCACCCCCAGGCCGAACGCAGCCAGCGTGAGCAGCACGCCCCATACGGCGGAAGATTCCAGAACTTGTGTGATCATTGCTTTTTCTCCTTCCGCTCTGCCAGGTGCTGGGTCACGCAGCCGGACACCGTCATGACCAAAATGGTAATGGGGATCAAGGCCAGCAGCACCGGCACCAGCATGGCCTGTAAATCCGCCCACAGATCCATCACGCCCGCAGCCGCCGGAACAAACAGCAGCGGGAAAATGCCGGTCAGAAACAGCGCCGCCGTGCGCACCTGCTCCAGTTTGACCACCCCAAAGCGCAGCGCCGCCAGCAGCAGCATCAGCCCGTACACGCTGGCCGGGATGGGCAGCGGCAGCACCAGGTGGCAAACCTCCCCCGCAAAGCAGAACGCCGCAATGCGGGCAAATTCAAATATCAGTTTCATTTATGCTTTCCTCTTTTGTCCGGCAGTGCCCCCACTACCGCCCTGCGCGAAATAAGACGCCTTATCGTTATCTTTTTTTGCTTTTCCGGGCTGCACAGACAGCCCGGTTCTCATTTTTTCATGCTTCACAAGTATAGCAGACTCCCCCACCGGGGGCAAGGTCAATTTTCGACATGTTTAACAAATATTCAGGCGTTTTTTTGCATATTGTGACGAATCGTTTCGCCGCGCGCATCGCTCATTCTGTTTTGTTTTTCGATAAATATACAAATTGTATTTTTTGTGTTTTATTTCCAACTACAATAAATCCCTGCCCGGGAACCATCCGGACAGGGATTTGAAGGAGAAACGCAGCTTATTGTGTTCATGGTTCCCCTGCCTCCGTTTTGGCGCAGCCGGCGTTCCGCATACGCGGCTGCACAGCAGGCCGGGGTTCTTGTTCACTCTGCTTTGGTAATAATCAAACGGTTGTCAGCAGGGCTTTGCAGCTGCCCGTTAAAGCATAGGCACCGCTGCCCGCCGTGATAAAGAAACTGTCGCCTTTTTTTGCCTGCACCGTTTCGCCGCCGCAGGTCAGGCGCCCCTCCCCTTCGGTAATCAGGAGCGAAACAAAGGACGTCTCGTCCGCCGTGCCGGTGTGACCACCTGCCACCACATCCACGGTAAAGTAATCGCACTTTGCCAGATGGGGGCTGAAATCATGCTGTTCCGGCGGGGTACGGCGCATTACCTCCAGCGCCTGCTTTACATGCAGCGCGCGCGGCTTGCCGTCCGCCCCCACGCGGCCGTAATCGTACACACGGTAGGTCACGTTGGAGTTCTGCTGCACTTCAACCACCACAACACCCTTGCAGATAGCGTGCAGCGTGCCGGACGGGATAAAGAAGCAATCGCCTTTTTTCACCGGCACGGCGTTCAGCACCTCGGTCAGGGTATTGTTCCGGATGCGCTCTTCCAGTTCTTCCCGGCTGATTTCATGGTCAAAGCCGTAATACAGGAACGCGCCCGGTTCACAGTCCAGCACATACCACATCTCGGTCTTGCCGTACTGGTGTTCGTGCTCCAGCGCATACTCGTTGGAGGGGTGTACCTGGATGGAAATGCTATTCTTGGCGTCAATGAACTTGGTCAGAACGGGGAACATTTCAAACTTTTTGCAGTCTGTTCCCGCTGCTTCCGGGTGGGCGGCCAGGTAGTCCGCCAACATGGTGCCGTCCGGCAGATAGCTGGGGCCATCGGGATGGCAGGAAAGCACCCAGGCTTCCGCCAGCGGGTTCAAATCGCTCTGCACGCCAAAGTCGGTGCGCAGGCGGCTGCCACCCCAAAGGTAATCCTTGCAGGATGGGGTCAGTTTTAGAATTGACATTGTCGATTTACCTCATTATATCACAGCACATTATAAAATGATAGGGTCATATCGCGGAATCATTTTCAGGTTGACGCACAATTTTTGCGCATTACACTTTGTGCAGGTACCACAGCTTTGCGGGCACCTGGCCGTAATCGCCGGGCAGAGGCAGACCAAGGGTCTGCAGCATAAAGCCGGTGTACCGTTTCCCTGCCTCATCCTGATAGGCTGCAGTCTCCTCCAGCCCCTGCAGAATCAGACGCGGGCAGGGTTTTCCACGGCCATTCAGGGCGCTGCCAGATGCCGTCCACAACTTCCGGGCGGGGGGAAGAAATCCAGGCAAAAGCTAGCCGCACCGCGCAGGGTCAGCAACCCGCCCCACGGCACCGGGAACTGTGCGCCGACGCTGACATCCACCACCAGCAAAGCCAGCAGCGCCAGCATGGGCAGCCAGATTGCGCCAGGGTGGACACCCCCGCCGGGGCCACGGGCACACGATATTACCGGTCTTGCTGATTGAGATATGCCTGATTTTTTTCGATCAGCGCCACACGCTGGGCCACGCAGTCACGGCTGCGCAGCGGGTCTGCGGGGTTTTTGAATGCAAAGTCCAAAAGCTGGCCAATGGTCGTGGAAGCAACGTGTAGACGCGTATCACTGGCGGCATAATAAATATACACCTTACCGTCATCATCCGCAATAGCACCATTGGTAAATACCACGTTGGAAACATCGCTGACGCGCTCCCAGCCACGCGGCGCGATCAAAAATCCGGCCGGTTCGGCAATCACTTTCCAGGGCTCTTTCAAATCGGTCACAAACAGGTAGATCACATAGCGCAGGCCCTCCGCAGTGTTGCGCACGCCATGGGCAATGTGCAGCCAGCCCCTGGCCGTCTTGATGTAGGTCGCGCCCTCGCCGGTCTTGCCTTCGGTGATGGTGTGGCAGCAGCGGCATAGCGGTGTTCAGCGGTTTTTTGGTATACACCTTAAGGGGTATCTGAAAACAAAGAAAATGACGGATATTCCGCACAAGCAGGATTTAAGGCAAAGAGCCGCAGGAATCCTTTGTGGATTCCAAGGCTTTTTAACGCATAATCCGGCTGTGTTTGTAGAAATAGAAGATATTTTCGACTTTTCAGATCCACCCTGGTCAAAAACACATAAATGCTCTCTATATAGCTTTCAGTGTTTTTATTTCACTGTTCGCTATATAGGGAGCATATCAGATCCCACGGAGATTTTATTCAAACCATTTTTCAACCGCTGGCCGCCAAAGGTTTCGCCTGTAAATCATATTGAGGGGGTGTAAATCCATTTTCCCATATGGTATGATAATATCAAATTCTTTTACATCGAGATCCACCCGAGGGCATTCGCCACAGAACTTACCAGAATGATGGCAGCAAACACCGGGCAAAGGGTGCGGATCATAAAATTGAAAACCTTTTTTCGGCGGAAAGGTTGACCATTCTGGGTCACCTCTTCCTCAATCTTTTCAACGCCGATCACGCTGGTCACCAGCAGGCAGGTTGCAATGGCCGCAATGGGCATCATAACTGAGTTTGTCAGGAAGTCGAAAAAGTCAAGGAACTGCATCCCGATAACGGTCACGCCCGACAGCGGGCCATAGCCAAGCGCCGACAAGCTTCCAAGCAGTACCATAATAATCCCAATCACTGCCGCAGCCTTTTTGCGGCTCCATCCCAGTTCATCCTCAAAAGTCGATACTGCGCTTTCTGTCAATGCAATAGAGCTTGTCACCGCTGCAAACAGCACCAGCACAAAGAACAGCACACCCAC
>ULSO01095898.1_pt1 | contig 13737 bp, 9 predicted proteins | sample 1956701 | NCBI WGS metagenome assembly ULSO01 (sample SAMEA4835708, study PRJEB28245) | human gut metagenome | biome: gut microbiome; material: fecal sample | place: Denmark | collected 2008 | reverse complement strand
GCCATAAAATATGTAGCATAAAATCAGCTCCTTTTTTTGATTAAGTAGTATTAATATGTCTGCTTGCCCACCGCCACAAAAAAAGAAAAGATTTAAATAAAAAAGCGTACTACGCCTCCTAAAGACGTAATACGCTTTCAGTTTTTCTTGACACACAGGTAAAACCCCGATAATATGAATTACACAGAAGTCAATATTTAGATGTTGAGTTGTTGTTAAAAAATGGTTATAATGAATTTGCTATATGCGTATAGCAAGGTGTTTTGGGCATGAAACACTGATAGCATGATTTACATAAAGGTGGACTCTGGGGAAATTATGGTATAAGCTAAAAAAATGTGGTATACTTTAGACAATGCCTATACGTGAATGAAGGAGAGTTGTGATTATGTTTAGAAAACTCAAGGTTGACAATTTCAAATCATTAGTTGATTTTTCAGTTGAGTTTACACCAATGAGTGTGATTATTGGCAATAACGCTACAGGGAAGAGCAGTGTTTTGCAAGCAATTGATTTTTTGTGCGGCTCGGTAAAAGAGGATTTTGGTATTATGTTGGAACGTAGGAACTGGACAGCGGATAATATCAAGTCTAAATTAATAAATTCAAATAAAATACATTTTGAAAGTAATATTTTACTTCCTTCTAAAGAAGGTAAATTGGAGTATGACTGGAGCATGGTTTTATCCATTTATTCAGATGAAAATGAGGTAAGCCTGCTTTCTGAAAGACTTGTATGTAATGGAACCCAATTGTTAGTGTATCAAAAAGGAGAAGATGGCTTCATAAAAAATGAAGGCAAGGATACAAATGTATTACCGAGAGCACTGGCAATTAAATCGTCCGCACTGAGAATGTTAAATAGGGATGAAACGATAGATTACCGAATAAAATATTTTATTGATTTTCTGGAGAATTCATTGTCATTTGAAATGCTTTCACCAAATGAAATGAGGCTCAGCAGCCGAGGTGCGAAGGAAAGTATTGGAATGTCAGGAAAGAATTTGCCATCCTTTATCAAGCAAATGACAGATGAACAGAAAGCAAGTTTTATGAATAAATTGACAAGGTTGTTTGGAGACAGAATTTCTGATATAGACGTCGAAATACCGGGAAGACCGGGGTGGATGCAGATTGTCAGCACTGAGAAATATGAGGGTAAGTCTATTAAGATATCGTCAAAAGAAATGAGCGATGGAATGTTGCGCTTGTTAGCATTGGCTGCGATTAGTGAGATTAAAAGTTCTAATGCGACAATGCTTTTGGACGAGATAGAGAATGGGGTAAATACAAATTATGCAGAGCAGCTGTTAGAGATTCTAAAGGAGATGTATGCTGCGAAAAAGCATCAGCTTATATTAACGACTCACAGCACTGTGTTTATGGATTATATAGATGCCGAAGATATTGTCTTTTTATATCGAGATAATAATGGATATACAAAGGCAGCGAGGCTTTTTGAGAATGAGGCAATGAAAGCAAAATTAGAATATATGTATCCGGGAGAGATTTTGCTTAATATGTCGCAAAAAGAAGTATTGGATAAGTTACTTGCATCAAATGACTAGAAAGGTAATTCGGATGAAAATTGCTATAACCGGCGAAGGAAAAACAGATTTTGGGCAAAAAGAATATAGTACAGGCAAATGGCTTCCGGGTCCTGCAATAGTTTATGCTGAAAATATCGCAAAAGAAAAAGGGGCGGAAGTCGAATTTATACCGATTGAGAAAGAGGATGTAAAGAAGGTAAAATTACAAAGACGCTCTTCAAAAGAAGTGTCGGGAAGAGGAATTCCGGCAAGAAAATTCAGAATTTTGATGGGTGAAGGAAAGTATGATGCCGGAATATTTTATTGTGATGCAGATAAAGAGACAGGAGTGAAAAGCAGTAATCGTATAGCTGTAACGAAACATTATGAGACAGTATACAAGGAAGTGAAAGATGGTTTAAACTCAGACAAAGGGATACCGATGATACCTTTAAGCATGATAGAGTGTTGGATATTGGCAGACAAATCGGCATTAGAGCAAGTATTTGAACTTGAAATACAACAGGCAAAAATGCCAGCTGAACCAGAGTATATTTGGGGAAATAAAAATGATTCCGGTAGTGATTATCCAAAGAATTATTTAGTGCGAATGATTAGAAGTTTGGATAATAGATACCAAACATATACTGCTAGTCGGGAGAACTTTTATGAAATTGCAAAATGTTCAGAAATTTCGACATTGCGAGAAAAATGCTCTATCAGTTATGAACGCTTTTATAAAGATTTTGAACAAATTTTAAGCAAATAATTGTTGAGGGATTAGACTTTGATGTGTTTTTAGGCATTCCATGCCAATATCTTTTACTAATCTTCGCGATGGCATTATCTCTGTTCCCGAAGACTGCCTACGCAGCGAAGAAGAAAGTGAAGCTGAACAAAAAATCTGTAATCGTAAACGTTGGAAAGACAGTTAAGAAGAAATCGCCGAAAAAGACACCGAAACCAACACCGGTTGTAACACCAACGCCGAAACCGACAAAGAAGCCATTGCAGTCGATGCAGCCGACAAATCAGACACCTGCCACAGCACATCCCAGACAGGGACTTTATGCAGAGGAGGAAGATGTTCAGATTAGTTCGGTTAAGTTTGATAAAGCAGTACAGTGCTACGGCAAATATGGTATCTTACACGGAGACCGTAGAGTATTGCAGAGTGGATAATGGATTGGTTTTCCATACACTGATTGCGGATGGAAAAGAGTATGAACTGGAAAATTCACTTACTGGGAAGAATAATGAAATAAACTGGCAGTATTATATCAAGTCGGATGATGTTGTGCTAAAAGATTTGAGAGATACTAAAGAATACAAAGTAGTTGCGTGTTATGGAGATAAGGATTATACATTGGATTGTGTGGTTGACCGATACACCCTTTACAATGGCACTGCGTATGAATTTACCCATTCAACACTGCAAATAGGCAATTTGCTGATTGGTTCGTCTGAGGACAGTTTTACAGTAAGTGATAAGAAACAGGATTTTTATTACATTCTTTCCTATACTTCAACAAAAGGTAACGTGAATTTTGATTCAGATGCTAACTTGTTTGAATATCAGGAGATGCTTGATAATAAAAAATCCTTAAAAGACATTTTCACGGAGTTTGCCAAGAATCTTCAGATTCAGCAGGTGGCATACCGGAATAAATGTTACACAAATGCGGTGATTGAAAATGTGGTCTGGAATGACGAGTCGTATTATCCGGGCGGCGGTGACAACGGATATTATTCCTTTGATATTTCTTTGACTGTAGATGGTAAGAAGATTACACAGTCTTATAAACTGTTTGAAAAAGAAAAGAAGTATACGGTATCCGGAGTTTTAAAAATGGAAGACGGAACGCCGATACCAAATATCTACTTGTATGTCCGGAAAGAGGGAACTGAGTATAGTGTTGTATATACGAATGACAAGGGCGAATATTCCTTCCAGGCATCAAAAGGAACTTATTGTTTCAAAGCAGGAGAGTCCTTTACAGTAGACGATGGTCCGTTGAAAAAGGATATAACACTTCCGGTCTGTGAGATGTACGGTGAAAGTTCATTATGTTTGTACTCGGATGGGTTTGCTAGTGGTGATATTACAGCTGACTTGAAAGCGGATGGAAGCTTCTCATTTTCCTATGTTCCATATGGCACATATACGATGAAATTGGATGATAAAGACATTGGAACCGTTACAATAAATTCGGCTGACAAACAGCAGGACTATACCATTAACGGATATCAAATCGCGGTTGTTGTCAAAGAAGCCAATGGAGAATTTGCAAAAGATAAGTGGATACGTGTCGAGAAAGATGAAAAAACAGAGTATTATTATGTAGATAATGACAAAGGATTGGCACTAGTTATTGTTGATGAGCCCGGCACTTATGAGGTGTGCAGTTATGATAATGGCAATAGGATTTACTACGGAACGGTTACCGTGACAGATAAAAATGTGTCATGTGCGCTAACGGCGGAGTGACGGAGAGTAAAATAGGTTGAATAAGTAAGAGTGAAATTCTGATTGAATTTCACTCTTATTTTTCTTGACGCCCCTAACAATTTCATATATAATTAAGAAAACACAATTTTCTATAACACAATGGAGGGATATAATATGAAAAAAGTAAGAGGCACAGTTGCTTTCTTGCTTGTGTTTGTGCTGAGCTTTTCTGTGATTCCACAGAATGTTCTCGCAGCCAAGAAGAAGGTGAAGCTGAGTAAAAAATCAGTAACGGTAACGGTTGGAAAGACCGTTAAGGTTAAGTTGAAAAACAACAAAAAGAAAGTGAAGTGGACGGTTGTATCCGGCAAGAAAAATGTGAAACTGAGTAAAAAGAAAAAGACCGGTGTCACGATTCATGGTAAAAAAGCCGGAAAAGCAAAGGTGCAGGCGAAAGTAGGCAAGAAAAAGTTTGTCTGTAAAGTGACGGTAAAGAAAGCCGGAACCAATCAAAATGCAGATAAGAATAATGGTAAAAAAACAGCAAAACCAACGGTAAAGCCGACCGAAAAACCGGTTCTGCCGTCGACTCCGACGCCAAAGCCGACCGAAAAACCGTCTCTGCCGTCGACTCCGACGCCAAAGCCGGACAATAAGCCGGATCCGACGCCGATTGAGACGATGATGCCACCGGATGAGACACCGGCGCCAACGGTGAAACCGGAGTCAAATTATCAGGGGCTTTATGCCGAAAAAGAGCCATTGATTGTCAGCTCCGTTGCATTTGAAAAAGATGTTCCGTCGTATTCGCTGAATTATAATGATATTTATGTAATCTCCGAGGAGGCTGATTCCCTGAAGGAGTTTGTACCGGACGTGACAAAATGTACATATAACGTTTATTGTTACGGTAAAAAGGCGGAAGTAAAGTCAATTACCGATGTTGTCTGGCATGACGATGAGGAATGGCAGAAGCCGTATTATTCATTCCTGCTTACGGCTGTGCAGGGCGGTAAGGAGTATAAGCAAACAGTTACGATGAAACTTGTCCGCGAGGATTCAGAGGAAGGCTCGGAGAATGGTATGACATGGCTTTCTTTGGATGCAGATGGTGAAAAGTATGAATTAGAACAAAGTCTGCATGATGAAGAAGGGGAAAGCGGATATTATTTTAAAGATAAAGAAGTTAATACTTCAAAGATTCAAAATGCAGAAAATATTAAACTTGTTGGTGTCTACGAGGAACAGCAGTATACAGTGAATGCAAGAAAAGAAGTCTGCGATGATTATTTTGTGAGCGTTATTAGTGATTCCTTTGCGAAAGATAATCTGGCAGTCGGTTCAGGTATGGTTTACATTGATGCCAAGACAGATTCTCATTTTTACATAGATGCATTTACTGCAACAAAAGGTGAGGTGAATTTATATCCGGGATACAGTGAAGAGTGTTTCGTATATGAGCCGGCGTTAGAAAAAGGAAAAACATTAAAAGACATATTTGCTAATGTAGTGGAAGACTTAAAGATTTACCGTGCAGTCTATAATAATGTATATTGGAATAATGAAAATATTGAGATTCGCAATGTGGTCTGGCACGATGAGCCTTATTATGACGACAAAACGGACCATGGCTATTATTCCTTTAACATTGTACTTACAGTGGATGGACAGGAAAATGAGCAGTCGTATGTGCTGGTGGAAAAACAGAAAACCTATGCAGTGTCCGGAAAATTGACAACAGAAGATGGACTGCCGATTGCAGAAGCAGAAGTTTTATTGTCTAAGTTAAGCGATGAGGAATGTGAATACACGATTGAGACGGATAAGAACGGATGTTTCGAAACGGATTTACAAAAAGGCACCTATGAGTTTGAACTGGGGCAGACGTTTACGGTAGAGGACAGAGATGTAGTGCATAATGAGAAACTTCCGGTTTATAAAATCACCGGAAAGGTGACAAGAACAGGTGCGAATACGCCGGATGTTCCGGGCTTTAACTTTGAATCAGAGGAGTCTTCCTGCATTTATTTGAGAGATTTACTGGGAGATGACAACCGTTATTACGCATATGTGCAGAAAGGAACATACACGGTTCAATCCTGTGATTGCCCGGTTGACACCGTGGAAGTAACCGGAAGTGGAACATATGATATCAAGATGGAACTTGCACTTGTGTCCGGAAAAGGTTCCGGATATTATAAATTTGTAGATACCGAGGATGAAAATAACTGCTATTGGGCATTTTCCGTATTTGATACGTACAACGTCTATTTAAAGCCGGGTACTTATTATGTAAAAATAGAAGATGCTACAGTTGATACCATTGAAGTGTCACTTGGTGAGATGACAAAGGATTACGAGATGTATTCCTGTAAGGGTGAGCTGTTAGATATGGCAGGACTTCAAATTCCAAAAGACATGTATAGAAATTACGAGATTTTGGTTATGAGAAATGAGGTGGTTTACAAGAAATTAATTATGGCACCAAAATTTGATGAGGATGATATATCCGGTTTCAAATTTGACGTTTTAGCCGGTGAATATGAGTTTTTGCACAACGGGAAATCGGTTGGCAGGATGACAGTTACCGATTCTAATGTAGTGAAAGATTTAACGATGCCGTACAAATATGTAAAAATTAAAATGCTTGATGCAGAAGATGAGTTGATATCGATATATCCGAAACGGAGGCTTAAATTTGCAAATAAGGGTACGAGCAGCATTTACTACTACTATATGGACGATGATGAGTCTGGGGATTATACATCACGCATCGTGCTGCCAACCGGCGATTACCAGTGTGTTGATTATTACTGTATGCCAAGTATAGGAGACTATGGCTTTACCGTGGATGGTTCGAGCGATACTGTTGTTATCAATACAAACGTGTATAAGATATCCGGTAGCTGCAAGGTAAATGGAACCGAGGTGTCCGATGATACATGGGTGTACTTGCACAAAAAGGGAGACGCAACAGAACTTTCGAACTATACATTTGATGAAGGGAAATATGAATTCTATGTAGAGCCGGGAGAGTATGAGATAAAAGTGTCCTTGGATTCCGGAATGGTTACCGCAGCAGACGTAACGATTACCAATGCATCTGTCGAGAGGAATTTGGAGTTAGGAGAGTAAAACGATGAAATTGTTTGATTACACATGGAGGGATATGATATGAGAAAAATGAGACGAAAAATTGCCGTTTTGCTTGTGTTTGTACTGGCATTTACGATGATGCCGCAAAATGTACTGGCGGCAAAGAAGAAGGTGAAACTGAGCAAAAAATCAGTAACGATAACGGTTGGAAAGACCGTTAAGGTTAAGTTGAAAAACAACAAAAAGAAAGTGAAGTGGACGGTTGTATCCGGCAAGAAAAATGTGAAACTGAGTAAAAAGAAAAAGACCGGTGTCACGATTCATGGTAAAAAAGCCGGAAAAGCAAAGGTGCAGGCGAAAGTAGGCAAGAAAAAGTTTGTCTGTAAAGTGACGGTAAAGAAAGCCGGAACCAATCAAAATGCAGACAAGAATAACGGTAAAAAGACAGCAAAACCAACGGTAAAGCCGACCGAAAAACCGTCTCTGCCGTCGACTTCGACGCCAAAGCCGACCGAAAAACCGGTTCTGCCGTCGAGTCCGACACCGCTGCCGACCAAGGTGCCGGAATAGACGATGCTTCCGCCGGATGAGACACTGGGACCAACGGTAGAACCGGTGAGAAACAATCAGGGACTTTATGCAGAAAATGAAGAACTCATCATCAGCTCGATTGCTTTTGAAAAAGAAGTCGATTATTATTTGAGCTATAACAATATTTATGTGTGTGACGGGGAGGCAAATTCGCTGAAAGACATCGTGCCGGATGTGACAAAATGTGAGTTTACGGTTTACTGTTATGGAAAGAAGGCAGAGGTAAAATCGATTTCGGATATCGAGTGGAACGAAAAAACATCAAAGGGAAAAGGCAGTTATACTTTTTCAATAACAGCAGCACTCGATGGCAAAGAGTATACAAAGACTGCTAAAATGATGCTTGGTCTGTCGCGGGACAAAACCAAAGAGAAGGTATTTGATAATGGATTTACGCTGCTTACGTTACAGGCAGATGACAGAGAGTATGGATTGGAGAGAGGTTTAGCAAAAGACCCTAATGGCGATAGTTCCCATTTCAGTTATTATTATTTTAAAGATAAAGACGTGGACACAGAGGACATAAAAGATGCAAGTACGAAAAAAATAACCGGTGTTTATGAAGATGAGAAGATAACACTGGATATAGAGAGTATCAGTGCGTCGACGGACAGTGTTATGTTCAGACCTTCGTCATATAAAAGAGGAAGACAATTCCTAGAGCTTAGTTATGTCGATGTTTATAAAAAAGTAGAAAATTACTTTTTGATAGATGCCTTTACATCAACAAAAGGAGCGGTAAAATACTGTGAATATATGGCGGGAGGCGATCAGGGCTTTATCTATGACGAAACGATAGAAGCCGGCAAATCGTTGAAGGATATATTTACGGATTTATCGAAAAATTTGAAGATATACCGCACGATTTATCGTAATGTTTACTGCGTAGATAACAGCATCCGTAACGTTGTCTGGCATGATGAGCCTTATTACGAGGGAAAAGAAGATAAAGGATATTATACGTTTGACCTTGTGATAACGGTTGACGGTAAAGAGTTTAAGCAGTCGTATGTGCTTGTTGAACAGCAGAGAAAATATACGGTGTCCGGAAAACTGGAGACAGAAGATGGACAGCCGATTGCAAATGCTGAAATTTCCTTAGATAAATGGAACGGAGAATTTTGGGAGTCGAATGACGTAATTAAGACCGATGAAAAGGGTAATTTCACGACTAAACAACCAAAGGGAGAGTACCAAATTCAGATGGGAAAATCGTTTACCGTTGAGGGTGACATGCAGCATGATGAGAAGCTTCCGGTTTATAAAATGTCCGGTACGGTAAAGAGAACTGGTGCACAGACAATGGATATCCCTGACATTTGGATTTTGGCAACCGAAAATAGCAGTGTCCTTTATGGCAGTGATTTCGATGATGACAATCATTATTACAGATACCTGACAAAAGGAACCTATGTAATTTATGTAGGTGATTATGAATTGGATAGGTTTGAAGTGACCGGCAGTGAAGAACGCGATATTACGCTCGATTATGCGCGAATTTTTGGAAAATGCAGCAACACGTATTTATATAAAAATGTGGATGACGAAAACTATTCAAAATATGCTTCTGCCGCGAGTGGATGGTATGAAGTTTATCTGAAGCCGGGAACCTATCAGGTAATCGATGAAGATACTGTTATTGATACGATTGATGTGGCACTGGGTGATACAAGGAAAGATTATATCGAACATTCCTGCAAAGGAAACTTACTTGATGTATCGGGGCTTGAAATTCCGAAAGAAGTGAGTAAGACCAAATTATATGTGATTTCTGTCAAGAAAAATGGGGAACAATATAAAACAATTGGTGTTCCGACGGGGAGTAAAGAGAATGCGTTTGATTATGAATTGGATTTGCTGGATGGTGAATATGAGTTTTTCTATGCAGACACCAGCGTTGCCAAGGTTACAATCGACGGCTCCGATGTTGTGAAAGATTTAACGCTGCCGTTCAAATATGTAAAAATTAAATTGTTTGATGCCGAAAATCACGTAATTCCGTTATCGGAGGAAAACTATGTGAAAGAAACCGGAGAAACCGGAAATACATACTATCTAACGGAAGGACTGACAGGTTATTCCGCACATGCAATGCTTCCGCTCGGCTCTTATGTGTTTGGCGGAGGAAACTCAAATATACAGAACTTGCAGAATGAGACATTTACAGTTACCGAGGAAGACGATGTGGTTTCTGTGAATACACAACTGTATCGAGTAAGTGGTTATTGCAAACTGAATGGGGTTAATGTTTCAGACGATGCAAGGATAACATTCTTTGACAAGAATTCGTCTTCGACTTCCGCAGCAAATGATGTGGAGGATGGTAAATATTCTGTGTATGTATCGACGGGAGAGTATAAGGTGACAATATCCGGTTCGGTGGGAATATTAGCATCCGAGGAAATAACAGTAACCGATGCTTCCGTTGAGAAAAATTTTGATATAGAGGCTGGTAAACTGACCGGAAAACTTACATGGGAAAATGGTAGTTCCTTTACCGATTTTGATACGGATATGTGTCAGATTGGTTTGCAAAGGCAAGAGCCATATTATTCAAGCCGTTTGGCGAATATAGAACAGGATGGTTCTTTTGAAGTAAAGGACATCTTATTTGGTACCTATGAGGTGATGGTGTGTTCGGCGTATGGCAATGCGGATGTAAAAGTTGGCACAATAACAATTGACAGCAATACAAAGAGCCAGAATTTTGTGATTTCCGGATATGCAGTTCACATGAAGATAGTAGATAGTGAAGGAAACCCTATGAAGTATCAACAGTTTTCTTTCATAAATACGGAGGACGAAACGGATAGGAAATATTTTAATACCGATGACGAAGGAGAAGCTTGTTTGATTATTAGTAAACCGAGCACTTATGAAGCTATGCTTAGAAAAGAAAGTTACGGAACGGTAACGGTGACAGATAAAAATGTATCTGTGACACTTAGAAAATCTGAACCTTGACGGACAAAAACCATTGTGCTATACTAGGGTTCGACGAGGACGTCACAAGCGAAAGTTTGTGACGTCCTTTTTTTATGCGATGAACCAAAGACATAAGTGGCAAAGGAGGTTATCAAAATGGATACAGCAATCAAATTTTTATATTTAAGTGAACCGGATATGATTCGGGCAGGTGTGACGGATATGGATGCCTGTGTGGAGGCAATGGAAGATTTATTGTTGACTTTACATAAAGGGGACTATGTGATGGGCGGAAAAAATCACAATTCCCATGGCTGCATGGTGACTTTCCCGGATGACCCGGAATTTGATGGAATGCCGAAAAATGCAGAGGACAGACGTTTCATGGCGATGCCGGCATATCTTGGCGGACGCTATCAGATGGCGGGGATGAAGTGGTACGGCTCGAACATGGAGAATAAGAAAAAAGGGCTGCCACGTTCCATTTTGATGATGATGTTAAATGATAAAGATACGGGGGCACCACTTGCGATGATGTCGGCAAACCTTTTGAGTTCTTACCGAACAGGGGGAATTCCCGGTGTTGGCTGCAAATATTTGGCGAGAGAGGATGCGAAATCAGTCGCAATCATTGGACCGGGTGTTATGGGAAAAACTTCTCTTCGTGCCTTTGTCAGTGTGAGACCGGGTATTGATACCGTGAAGATTAAGGGACGTGGACAAAAGTCCATCGATTCATTTGTCGCATTTGTTAAAGAGGAATGTCCGGGAATTAAAAATATTGTGATTTGCGATTCTATTGAGGAAGCCGTAAAAGACAGTGACATTATCAGTATGACAACGACGGTAAAGGACAGCGAGGCTGAATTTCCTTATATTGATACAAAATGGATTAAGAAAGGTGCACTAATCAGTATGCCTTCGGCAGCTCGTTTTGATGAGGATTTCCTTGTAAATGGCTGTAAAAAAGTTGTGGACAACTACAAGTTGTATGAGGCTTGGGAGGAGGAATACCCATATCCGACTTACGACCAGGTGCAGATTGTAGGAAGCAAATTTACGGATTTAAAACAGATGGGAAAAATTACAAGAGAGGACATTATTGATGTGGCAGATGTGATTACCGGTGAGAGAAAAGGACGGGAAAGCGAAGATGAAATTATCGTGTATTCCGTTGGAGGCATGCCGGTTGAGGATATCGCGTGGGGAGCTACTGTTTACCGCCGTGCCTTAAAAGAGGGCATTGGTGTGGAGCTGCCATTGTGGGATAAACCGGAAATGGCTTAAGAGAACAAGGGGGAATCGACATGGAGAAAAACAAGAAATTAGGATTAGGAAGTGTGGTTTCTGTTTCTGTCGGACTTGTCATTGCGACAAGCTGTCTGGTGTCATTGGGACAGGGGGCAGGAACAGTGGGAATCCCATTTATTGGTGCAATGATTATTGCCTGCCTGCTGAATATGACAACGGTTGCTTCGCTTTCTGAGTTAAATGGTCTGATGCCAAACACGACCGGAGGATTGGCGCAGTATACGCTCGCCTGCATGGGACCGTTTCCAACCATGATTTCTATGGTGGGAGGGTATCTGATTTGTAACATCTTATCGTGCGGTGTTGAGGCATCGATTTTTGCCTATGCCATGTCGCAGACACTTCATCTGCCGATTCCAAGCATCGGCTACACCATTATCATGACGGTAATCGTTATGGTGGCAAACCTGTTTGGCGTCGATATGTTTGCCAAAATTCAGAATTTGGTTGCATTTTTGTTGGTTGGCTCGATGGTTGTTATGGGAATTATCGGTGCCTTGGGGCTTGGGACCGGACAGGTTGTTTCCCAGCCGGCAAGCATGTCAACGAATTTCTCTGATATCGTGTCGACAACTGCGGTGGCATTCTGGCTGTTTATTGGTGCCGAATATGTCATTCCAATATCCAAAGATGTTAAAAATGCCAAACGAAACGTGCCGCTTGGTATGATGATTGGACTGGTGCTTATTTGTCTGGTGCAGGCAATCATGATTTTAGGTTTTCATAATTATACGCCGTGGACAAAACTGACCGAATCTGCCGCACCACATTTGTTATACGGTCAAAATCTTCTTGGCGGAGTGGGAAAATACTGGATGACAATGGTGGCTGCTCTGGCGGTTATCAGCACACAAAATTCAACGGTAAGTGGTCTTTCAAACATTTGTCAGGGCATGGCGAAAATGAACATGATGCCACAGTTTTTTGCCAAGACAAATAAAAGAAAAGTGCCATTTTTCGGTGTAATATTTGTCAGTGTTACCATTTTGATTTTTGCTTTTATTAGCGACAGCTCCTCCTCAGCAATTTCATTTTTGATTTTGGTTGGTTCTGTATTTTGGATGATTTCGTATATTTTAGCACATATTGATGTGTTGATTCTGCGAAAAAGAGTGCCAAATGCACCGCGTTCCTTTAAAGTTCCACTCGGTAAAATTCTGCCGCTTATCGGGATTTTAGGAACAACCTACATGATTTTAAATATTTCAACCGACTCGGCAGAGCGCTTAGCCATCTGGGGCGTAACCGGAATTGCCTTTTTGATTCTTGGTATCTACTCGTTTTTTTGGATTAAATACAAAATGCGGATGCCGGTCTTTAAGAGCGTGCCGATGGAAGAAGTTATGGCAATGGAAAATGATTTGTATTATGTGATACGGAAAGAGAAGGGGATTTGGAGGTAGCCGTGTTTTGGGGGGCCGTAAATTTTTAAGAAAAGTTTGCATCAAGTGGGCGCTCTCGCTAAGACAAACGCGTAGGGGTATCAGCTTGCAAAATACGCAAGCTTGATACCCACGTGTTTGTACCCACTCGCTGCAAATCATTTCTTGATAATTTACGGCAAACCCAAAAAGACGGGCTGTACGTTTTTGGTAGAAATTTGTTGCTCCAAAACTGATTTAAATTTTCTTCGACAACTCTTTTTCTATGATTTATCTTATAGCGTTGCATTTTTACGTTGAAATTAGGCTTTATCAGCAAAAATCACGTATTAATTGCAACGCTTTTTGTCGATTGTAACCTTTTTGGTTGTTATATTTTGAAAAGCAGGCGAAAGCATGCAACGTTTTTGAACTTTTTGTACCGACCCCCAAATGTTAGACCAAAAATCTAACGA
>ULSO01015698.1_pt1 | contig 13759 bp, 18 predicted proteins | sample 1956701 | NCBI WGS metagenome assembly ULSO01 (sample SAMEA4835708, study PRJEB28245) | human gut metagenome | biome: gut microbiome; material: fecal sample | place: Denmark | collected 2008 | reverse complement strand
GCAAAATTTAAAAATCTTAAACAAAATACATAATTCAAAGACAAAAAGAGACTCAAAACTTCCAATCAAATAAATAGAAAAAGAAAAACCGCATAAATTAATATGCGGTTTTGTGTATATTTATACATTATTTTGATTATTATTCATTTTCATTAGCAACATCTTGATCTTCATTTTTCTCTTCCAAGTTTTCAATTTCATCATCAGCTTGATTTTCTTCTTCGTTTTCTTCAGGTGTATTTCCATTGTCTCCACCATTATCCATTGTGACAATGCCAAAAACAACCAAAATCCCTGCGATTGACATGATGCAATCTTCCACAATCTGATTTTCAATCTGCCATCCAAAAATTCTTCCAAAAGCATTTAAAAGAATAATCAAAGCACCCGAAAAACTGACCCAAAAACTGTAAGATTTCATTTTATTAAAGAAGTTCTTCATATTCGTCACCACTTTTCAGAAAATCTTTTATGTCCGAAATATCCTGTTTCACATCATCTAAAATTTGTAAATGAGATGTCAACTGTTCGATTGTCTGTTGATATTTTGTTTCTCTTTTGGAACTGTCTTTAAGTTGATAACAGAAGAGCCAAACAAACAAAATCGCAAACACACCATTGCTGACAATAATGCTGATTATATCATTCCAGATGTCCATTATTTTTTGTCCTTTTGCCATTTCAATAAATTTTTCATCGTTTTATAATCCCCCATTTTATAGAAATAAGACCTATTAAAAAACTTAATTTTATCGAAATATTTTAAAGTCATGACACAACATCAAACACAATCATAGGCTTACAAATTTCACAATTTTGTGCTGTCGTGGAAAAGCTGAATTGGAAGTTTTTTCCATAGACACAAACAGGCAATCGTTGTTCTTTCTCACTTCCAGAGAAAGAGTAAGTTTTTGTTTCTTCGTCAGATTTTATCTCAACTTCACAATCATACAAAGTGTTGATTATGATTTCTTTGATTTTTTTCTTTTTGGATTTGTAATCTAAATCAGTTTCAAAAGATTTCCACATTTTTTTGTTGATGTTTGTAAATGTCTTTCCGTCAACTGTAAGTTCTCCAATTTGTTGTTTGTGGTCATAATAAAAGCAGGCACAAAGTTTGCTCATATAAGGATTGTCAACTGTCAAAATTTTTCTGATGTCAACTCCCCTATAAACATTCAAAGCAAAATTTTCAATGTCCACTTCAAACAAGACATTGTTCACAAAAGCGGTTTTTCCTTCACAACCAATTTGTTCTCCATCATCAAAGTCACATTTTGTGGCAATGTAATATTTCCCATTTAAGCAAGCTGAAGAACAATTTGTGTTGTCCAACTTTTTGAAATATTTATGATAAGCTTCTGCAACTCTGTTGACCGATGTTCCATTGAATGTGTAAAGCCCATCACGAGTCATAAAGAAAACTTTGTCACCACAAACACAAACAGAATTTTCATAGATTTTTGAAGAAGAAGTATAGAGATGAGTAAAAGAAAAATCATCTTTTGAGGTGTAAATTGAAATTTTTGTGATGCCATATTCTCTGAATAAATATACATAATCATTAAATGCAACAAGCTTATTGAAAGAACCCCTGTTGTCCAAAAATTCAATAGCCGAACTTTCTTCATCAGACCATTCTTTCAAATTGAGATTTGTTGTGTAGATCAAAGTGTTTCGGTTTGTGTTTGTAATTCCAAAGAAATTGTCATAATGCACCACTCCAGAAATCAGAGCTGGCACATCAGGATAAATTCCTTCACCATAGGCAGCAAGATAAAGCATACCTTCTTCTGAAAAGAAAAGAGTGCAATCAGTGTTTTCGATGCGGTACTGACATTCATAGGTTGGATAACTTGAAAGTTTGTTCGACTTTGACCAAACAATTCCTTCATATTGGTCAATCAAAGGCACTCCCCAGACGACAAATTCAGAGTCAATCATAAGCAAAGTGTAGATATACATCTCAACCTCTGTGTTATACCATCTGTCAAGCCAAATGCCATCAATTTCATCAATCTTTTCCGCAAAGTCAAAACCATGACAAGTTTCAAGGTCAGCTGTTGAGGCTGGAACCTGCAAATCTCTGAATCCCAGCCCCGTTTTGAGCGACCCATCACTGACAGAAAGATTGTAAAATTCTTTACACTCATTTGGTTTTGAAATCAAGTCATCTTGATTGGACACCACACCATTTGCAAAGATAGAAAAAACAATGTCTTTTTGAGAAGTTTTCTTGTGTTTTTTCAAGTTCTTATAAAAAATCAAATCCAACTCCTTCTTGGCAAAATGTGTTCGCCACGCTTTCTGCTCAAAACAAACAAACTTTCTTTGAATCTTTCTTCCCAAATTTCCGCATCCTCACTCAAGCCATCAATAAGCAAAAATTCGCTTGCAACCCCATAGGCATACACTCTCGCACTCAAACCATTAAGCATCTCCACATTGTCAGTCAAAACTTTGTCATCTGGAAGATAACTATAGACAATACTCTTTGCGTGCCCATTTATTTCCAAGTAATTTGGAAACAACTTAAATCTAAGAGAAGTCCCAAAGCGATTTTTGACTTCATAAACATTGACGACGGTCTTTTCAAGTTCGGAGTAGTTTAAAATAGAATTTTTGACATCAATCTCTTCTTTTGTTAAGAATGGCAAAAAGTCACTTGCAATCTCTTGATTGACAAGATTGAAGCACTGCACCATAAGGTCAAGTTTTTCCTGCTCTCTATCTGTGTAAGACACCGCTTCCGTGGAGTTAAGTTTTGACAATATTTCCTTTTCTCCAACAAATTCACAAACCAATTTGATAATATCTTTAACTGTCATACATTTTCTCCTTAAAGTCATTCAAAACTTCTTTTATCTTTTGTTTTTCTAGTCGTCGATTTTCTTCTTCCATTTCTTTGTATAACTTGTCACTGTTTTGCACTCTCGTTTTCAATGTCAAAAGATATGCCCTTTCGTCGAGTTGTTCATACGGAAAAGTCAAACAGTATGTAAACTTCCCCTGTGCATGATTGTGCAACTCAAACTTATGCTTGTCCAAATCAAACAAAACAAAATAGTCCTTATCAATCGACTTTATTCTTTCCACGATACCAAGACAATCGCTTTCAATTTCAAATGACTTTTTCATACAGTTTTCCTTTTATTACTCTGTTTTAGAAGGAACAGTTGTTGAAAGATTTTTGCAATAAGCAACACCAGATGGCTTATGGCAAAGAAGTTCTGTGTATTTAACCAAAGTTGCGCTGTAAGCAGCCTTTGATGGATGTTGTCTAAGAACTCTGCCAGACTCATCTTCCAACCATTTCCAATCACCGAGTTCATAAAACATGAAATCATCAGTGTTAAGGAAATAACATTCTCCTGCAGCAACATGGTTTGTTGGAACAAGAGGGATTCCAAAGTGAGTGATAACTTTTGTTCCATCTTCCAATGTTGTGTATTCAACGTTTTTGCTATAGAGTGTCAAATATTTGTGATACAATCTCTTCAAATCATAAGAGCAGTTGATGAAATTTACGTTTGTTCCTGCTTTTTCAAGATCATCAATAATCTTTTGAACATATTCTTCATCAAAAGCATCAGATGTTGTTGCTGTGTATGTCTTTGCATTCATAATTGGATAGTCAGTCTTTGTTACACCATACAAAGTTGTGTTTGAAACAATTCCTTTAAGTCCGATAATGTCGTTGTCTTTAGAGTTGTGCAAATAGAGTTTGTAACCTGTCACAGCAGTTTTTTCTGAAGGAAGATTCCAAGCGATTTCACCAGAAGATTTGTCAACATTTTTGATGTAAACATTTGAAGCAAACAATGTTGCATCGTTATAGATGTCAACATACATTCCTGGTGCAACTGCTTCAGTGTTGTCAACTGTCACAGTTGAACCGCTGACAGTGATTGTTGCAAGACAGCCAGTTCCATCACCATAAATCATTCTTGAAAGGTTGAAAATGCTTGCCTTAAGAAGAGAATCCATGCCATCTTGAAGAAGGTTAACAAAAGAGTTAACATCACTTGAAGAACATCTCACTGCTTTGTCACTGATTTCAAATCTTCCATACAAGTTTTTAAGAGGAGCAACAAAAGACAAATATGGTGTGTCAACGCCGTCTGGAAGATCACTTGTTTCAGTTCCTGCCATAATTCCACCATTGATGCCAATTGGAGCAACAACTCTTACTTCTTTTCCAATAATATTTCTTGTGCTTCTTTTAATTTTGCTGAAAAGCGGATTTGTTTTTGTGTTTATTTGATCAGCAATAACGCCCAAATAGACATCTTTAAGCACATTTTCCGCACTACTTAATGTTATCATTCAATTCTCCTTTTTTCATGACAACAAATCAAGAACAATCTTTTTTGCCTGTTCAAAACTATCTGGCTTTGGGGCAACCGTTTTGGTCACCCTTTCACCAGAGTTAGAGGACATAATAACTGGAGTTTTTTGTTCTTGAAGTTGTTTCATATAATTTTCGATTACTAAATTTTTTAATTCTTCGTCTTTTAAGACCAAATTTTGAACGATAGGTTCTTTTGCTTTGTTTGGACTTGACAATTTTTCATAAAGCATTTCTGCCCAAACAATGTCAAAACAAGCATCGTCATTTTTCAGACTTTCACTTTGCATTGCACGAGATTTAATCTCATCTGCATAAACAACAGCCTCCTGGTTTTTTGAAAGGAATGTTTGAAATTTGTTCTCAATCACATTGTCTTGAGAAGATTCAGACATTTTGTCTTTCTCCAACTCTGAAAGTCTTTGGCTTTTGCGAGTAAATTCTGCTTGCAAGTTGTTGTACGCCTCAAACAAGTCATCAACACTTTTAAATTTACCAATGGGAACGCCCCTTTCTGCTTCACTTGAGATGGTTGCACTTTCACTTTCTTGCAAAACTTGCTCAGGGGAGCCCGCAACATTTTCTTCCAAATTTTGTGAAGGTTCAATGTTTTCAGGTTGTTCCCCAACATTCATTTTTTCTTCCATGATCATTCTCCTTTTTTCAAAGCCTCTCTATGTGCTCTGATATGTTTCAAAAAGATTTCTTCAATTTTCTTATTCACCTCGCCAGCATAGACAACTTTCAACATATATGAAATGTGTTGATTGATATGCAATGAATGGTCGTCAATTTCTTTGACATCAACTTCAACTGCTTCATTCATCTTGCTGTTTTCAGTGTCAGCGTTTTTGATATGTAAATCGCTCAAATCAACTGATGTGTCCCAAACACCAAAACCAAGGTTTTCCATGATTTTTGCTTTCATTGACTTTGTGATGTTTCCATTTTCGTCAGTGAGAAGTCCCTTGTCCAGCAAAGTGAAAATCATATTCCTTCTCTGCGACAAAGTGTCATTGCTTTCATTGTCTGTGTCAAATTGAACATCATCACTTGAAATATCATTACCTTTGAAATAAACCACATCCAAATCGCCGTTTTCACCGACAATTTTGATGAGTCTAGGGAAAGTTGCAAACTGCTTATAAAGTCTCAAAATTTGCTTTGCAATCGTCTTTATTGCAGACTTTATGCTGTCAGTTGTAAATTTAAGTCTTGTTTCGTTTTCATCAATCAGAAGCTCCAACGCAACCCCACTCAAACTTGCAGCAACATTTTCCATACTTCCAATTTCGCTCGTTCCACTGAGTGTGCTGAATTCACTGAGCAATTTTTCTTCTTCTTTTTCAAAATCAGAAGGCACTTGCTCTCCGCCCAAAAACTGTGGAGCGGTCGAACCTTGTCTATAAACCAAAATTTTTCCCGGTGCAAGTCCTTCTTCTTCCAAGTTGTCAATGTCAACACTTCCATCTTCAACAGCGAGAACGCCAAGCGTGAGACGATTGATGTATTCATGTTTTCTGTTCTTGACAGCGTTGTAAGCTCTTTGAATTGGAATAAGCCTTGAAATCATGCTCACTCCCCAGAAAGAGCCAACTTCTTCATTGCAAATCTGACGAACAAAAGGAAATTCTCTTTTCCCGTCAATGCCATTGACATAAGGCAGTTCTCCATCATAGACAAGTTTGTCTCCCGCAATGATAATCAACCTGCCATCAGGATATTTCTCATTTGGTCTTACATATTTTTCAAGCACAATTGCACTGTCTTTTCTGACCGTTTCAATCAAACCAGTCGCAAGTCCAGAATAACCAAGTCCACCCAAAGAAGATGTCACCCCATCAAGAGAATAGACATTGATGTCCTTTCCTTCCACATCGACTCCATACATCTGCTTAATCTCAGCCACTGTGTATGCTCTGGCATGAATCAAACTTTGGCAATCATCCAAACTTTCATGTGTTGCGGAGTCAGGATAAATCTCAAATGGAGAGCAAACAGAGATGTCAACATCACCTGTCTTAATTTTTCTGCCGTCTTCTTCCAAAGCGACCACCTGACCAAGATTGGAGTTCCAAGAGATTTTGTAGAAACTTGTTCCACAAATTTCACTCCATTTTGTTGCTTGGTTGATTTTTGCTGTCAAGTTCATCTTTCCGCAAACAGAATCCAAAACTTTCTTCCCAACCTTTGCAGTGTAGATGTCATCTTCTTCGTTTGTTGCAGGCATAACTTGCATTTTTGGTGTGATTTTGGAAAGTCTTGAAAGTCTTATGTCAATGATTGGTGCAATGTGATTGAACACTTCTCTCTCTTGCCAAAAATATTGTTTGTCTATCTCTCTGACAAAACCACCATATCCAACATCACAGTATTGATTTCCCATATAAAAATTCATGTTAAGTTGCCATTGATTGTCAAACCCCTTTCTCGCTCTAATTCTGTTTTCAAAATCTTCTAAGGTTTCTTTAACAACAGCATCAATTTTCTTCTCTCTCATACTCTCTCCTTTTTCTCTTTCTTTCGCTTGAAAGGTGCGTTAACAGGTTTTGGAACGCAAACTTTTGAAAAACACTCAAACATTTTCTTCATGCAGTCTTCACAGAAAACCAAATCTTTTCTGATGAAACCTTTGGTGCTGAAACTGTATTTCGCCAAGTTCTTACAACCATAGAAATCACATTTGAGTTGTTGCTTACAAATTTCCATTTTCATTTTTTTCTTTCTCCTTTTCTTTCAAAAGTTGCAAAAGTCTTTCTTTTTCTTGAATAAGCTGACTGTCTGTCATGTGCGAAATCTCATCGTCAGACAAACTCAATTGCTCAAGCAAAAATCTCAATGCATTGATGTCTGGTGGATTAAATTTCTTTGTGATTTTTCGTTTCGATAAAACCGCTTGACCATTTTCGTCAGTGGTGTATTCCTCAACGATTTCATCACTTTCATAACCCAACGCCTTTTTCAATAAAGCATCTTTAATCTGTTCCTCATTCACTTAGCACTTCCTTTCTTTGCAACTTTTGTCCAAATTCTATAAAAGAAAATTATCAGTTTCAAGAAAGTGTGCCAAAAATTTGAAAAACCAACATTAACAAAAAATCGTCAAAAAAATAGAATGTAATTGTAGAGGAGAAAAATGGAAAACTTATTAACCTTTAAAAATGTCAATTATTTTTATCAAACAAAAAATGATGAAATTTTTGCACTTAACAACATAAATTTCAATGTGGAAAAAGAATCCTTTGCTTCTCTCGTTGGTCCAAGCGGATGCGGAAAAACGACAATTTTGTCCCTAACAGCAGGACTGCTTTCCCCTTCTTCTGGCGAAATTTTGCTTGATGGAGAAAGCAAAATAGACACAAAAAAAATCGGGTATATGTTCCAAAAAGACCATTTGTTTGAATGGCGAACTGTCTGGAAAAACATAACCCTTGGAATTGAAATTCAAAAGCCAAAAAACAAAGATGAAAAATTGGCTTTTGCGGAAGAACTTTTGAAAAAGTATGATCTATACAACTTCAGAAATCAAAAACCTCGCTCACTCAGTGGTGGTATGAGACAGAGAGTTGCACTTATTCGCACTCTTGCACTTGAACCAAAACTGCTGCTTCTTGACGAGCCATTTTCTGCTCTTGATTTTCAAACAAGACTGTCTGTTTGCGATGATGTCTATGAAATCATAAAAAGCGAAAAGAAAACCGCTTTGCTTGTCACACATGACATCTCTGAGGCAATTTCTATGTCAGACAAAATCATTGTTTTGTCCTCTCGTCCTGCTCATGTAAAGGACACAATCTTGCTTGATTTGCAAGGCAAAACACCACTAAAGAAACGAGAAGACCCAACCTTCGCTGGACTCTTTGACAAAATATGGAGTGAACTTACAAATGAAAAAACAGAAGAAACAAATTAATTTTTCAAAGTCACACAAGGCATATGTCAAACGACTAAAGAGAGACAAATTCATCATCATATTTTTCAGAATATTTGTTCTGGTTGCCTTTTTAGGACTATGGGAACTTTTGACCTATTACAACATTTTGGATCCGTTTTTTGTCAGTTCTCCTTCACGAATAATTGCACAAATTGGCACGCTCGCACAAAATGGAACCCTATTAACTCACAGTTGGATAACTCTTTATGAAACTCTCATCGGCTTTGCCATCGCCACCGTTTTAGGCTATCTCATTGCTGTGCTTTTGTGGTGGAATGAAAAAGTCCGAAAAATTTTCGAACCATACATCGTCGTCCTCAACTCTCTTCCAAAAATCGCACTTGGCCCAGTCATAATTCTCTGGGTCGGTTCCGGAACAAAAGCCATCATCTTGATGTGCGTTCTCATCTGCATCGTGATAACTACAATGAGTATGCTGTCCGCCTTTCTTTCAGTGGAAGAAGGAAAAATTTTGCTTCTCAAATCTATGCACGCAAACAAATTTCAGATTTTGTTTAAATTGATTTTGCCAAGTTCCATGCCAGAATTTATTTCCGTTCTCAAGATAAATGTCGGCATGAGTTGGGTTGGAAGCATCATGGGAGAATATCTGACAAGCAAGGCTGGACTTGGTTATCTCATTGTCTATGGCGGACAAATCTTCAAGATCGACCTAGTCATGGCAGCAACGACAATTTTGTGTATACTCGCCTACGGAATGTATTTCCTAGTCAGTCTATTAGAAAAGAGATACTCTCACCAAAAATGATTTTTTCCGCTAGTCAATTCATTTCCACTGCTCTTTGAAATTTCCGAAAAAATCACACAAATTAAGACAAAAATCCCCAGCACACTGCAAATTGGATAAAGGAAAGAAATGATTTGAGAAAATCCAAGTGCACTTATGAAAAACGGAATCAACACTGACACCAATGACACACAAAATTGATTTTTGACGAAGTTTTCAAAAAAAGATTTCAATGTCAAACATTGTGAAATCAGAGTCGTAAAACAACCCACAAGCACAACAATATACGCGAGCACAAACATAGAAGAGTTGTCTCTCATAAGATAGAGAAAAGGCATTTCGCTGATGTAACTTTCGCTGTTTCTCAGCAAAACAAAATTGCCAAGAAGCAAAAAGACCAACAAAAGAAGCACAGAAAACAGACTTGCAAAAAAGGTCTGTTTTTTTGATAACCCTTCGCCAACTTTTGCAATCACAAGCCCGCTCATGGAAGTGTTCAAAGCGACATAAAGAGGACTATACAAAAATCCCGCCCACGAATTGGTTGAAATGGAAAAATTGGAAGAAATGGAAAGTGCATAGAAAAGAACAATCAAAAAGACAATGGAAGTTGCTGGCATCAAAATCAAATTAAGACGCTCAAATCCTTTTATTCCTTTCAAAGTTATCACAACACACCCCAGCACAAGCAAAACAACAGAAAGGACATAGAGCCATGTTGGGAAATACTCAAAAAGGCTTTTGATTCCAGCAAACATCGATGCACAAAAAATCAAAGATATGAAAGCAATCACAAAGTTCAAGAGTTTTGACTTTTCCAAAAATTTTGCAATCTTCTTTCCATGCGAAAGAAAAAAATAAAACAATAAGAAAAACAAAAATCCTGCCAAAATGATGTAGAGATAAGACAACACTCCAAAGCGACTGAAAAAGACCATAATTTCTTTTCCACTCGAAAAACCAGACCCCACAACAGTTCCAAAAATCAAGAACACAACGACAAAAACTTTGGACATGTTAAATTATATTAATTTCAAAACCTTTTCATGTCAGAAAAAGAATTAAAAGCTGAATATTAAACAAACTAAAATCATGAAACAGACGACCTTAATTTACATTATGATTTTTTTGTTGGTAACCGCCATATTTTCTTGTCTGCTCCCTTATCCAATTTTCTCAAATTACAACAATATCACCGAAAAGAATGCCTACGACATAAACAACTACAACGAAATTGAAATGCAGTCATCTTCAACGCAAAATGCCACCATATTGGATTTGCAATGGTCAAACGAAATTGACCTTCTTCTTCCAATCAACAGAGAATTTGAAATCATTGACATAGAAACTGAAGAGTCGTTCCAAGTCATAAGAATAGGCGGAAAAAATCATGCCGATGTCGAACCTAAAAATCAGGAAGACCTGGAAGCAATGAGAGAAATCTATCATAATGGTTGGAGTTGGACAAGACGCCCAGTTCTTGTCCAACTCAATGAAAATGCCTTTCTCCCAGCAAGTCTTGCAGGCTACCCACACGGATACACCGAAAACAACACCGACCTAACAGGACATTTTTGCTTACACTTTAAGAATTCAAAAACACATGGAACAAACAGAATTGACGACGAACATCAAAAACAAATCTCTCACGCAGAAGAACTTGGGAAAGATTTGTTAAACAAAGAACATTAAACCGTTTGCAATATTTCAAAACCTATGCTAAACTCATATAAACGGAGAAAAAATGTTTACTTGGACAAAAGAAGAAAAACTAGTTTTGCCAATAGCCCTTGCAATTATTGTTGTGATTTCAATAATAACCTGCTTTCTCACTCGCAAACAAAACGAAACAATCAGAAAAATCCCTTTGATGATAATTTCAGCAACAATGCTAATTCTTGAAGTTGCCAAGCAAGTCATCAACATACAAAGCGGATATTCCTATTGGGCAATTCCTTTGCATTTTTGCAGTTTATTTCTATACTTTTTCCCTCTGGCAAGTTTCTTCAAAGGAAGAGTTGGAGATTTTGGAAAGGTAATGTCACTCGTATGCTCAACATATTTCATTGTTTTGTTTTATTTCAACCCAGGCTCAGTCATCGGAAACTCTTCTGCCAACATCTTTCAATCATTTGGCACATTCCACACATGGTTCTATCATCATTTGGTCATCTTGTTCTTCTTTATTTTTGTTGGTTCAAAACTGTATAAACCCCAAAAAGTGGACTTTTTATATGCAACACTCGGCATACTCTTGTATGGAGCAATTGCAGTCCCAGTCGCCCATGCTCTTGACACAAACTTCTGCAATCTGCTCCACAGCAGCATACCATTCATGGAGGCATTGCGCATCAACACAAGCCAAGCATTCTACACATTCATTATGTTTGTTGTTGGCATTGGTGGAGTCAATATTGTCATACTTATTGCCCACCTGATTCAATACATAATTGACAAACACAAAGCGGTCAACACACCATATAGCAAAATAATGAAAATATTAAAAACAGACATATAAAAAAAGACCGGAACACTTCCAGTCTTTTTTGTTTCACGATAATATCACAACACTCGCAAATCAAACTTTTGTTCTTTCTTCAGTTTGATGAACAAACTGATCTTCATTAGATTGCTCATGTGATATGGCTTTAGAGCCTTTCTCTTCCATTTCCTTTGCATGGTAAATTTCTTTAACCATTTCCCAAGGAATAAGTTTTACCTCTGTAATGTCTCCAACTTCAACTCTTTCCCCTACACCATTCTTATTATAAATGTAACTAATTTTATAAGTATGTCTTTCAAAACCCAAAATTTTGGCTTGTTTTGCAAACAAACAATTAAGTTTCTCTTCAATTTTTATCTTTTTCTTCAAATTGTTTCTTTGAAATGCTCTTTCCAATTTTTTTACAAGTTTTTGTTTTTCTTTCTCAAAATCAAACTTCATAAACCCTCCTTATCAGAACAAATCAAAAATTTGTTGCAAATATGTTTCCAAGCAATCATTTGATTTTTGCCATACTTTCAAAATGTCATATATTTTATTGATTCTTTCCCTATTTTGAGATTTAATTTCATTCAAAGCATCTTGAACATCATAGCCCTGATATTTTGCTTTAAATATTGCTCTCAACACCACTGCAATTTCTTCGCAAATATACTGCAAATTTGTGCCAGCAGTATATTTAGTTTTTAAAATTTTATCAAATTCTTCTGTTGCGTGAACTTCAATATTACCTTCATCAACAATTCTTCTAAGATAACACAAAGTAAAAATATGGAAAATTCTTGGTGTCAATGGATAATTGACCAAAACATCAAATTCTCCTTTCAAATCATTTGAAAAATTAATAACAAATTCACCATCTTTTCTATAATCATAAAAAGCACCCCTGCCATCTCTGCCACATAAAGGCAACAAATTAATGATGTAGTCAACATCAGTGTCGATCTTATAAAATTCTTCAAACTTAGAAAGCAACTTAAAATCAATGGCTTGTTTTGCCTTATCAATAAATCTTTGATACAAGTCACTGTGTTCCATGTAAAATTGCTCAAAACCAATAATCTCAACAAACTCCTTAATTGACTTCATAAAATCAACAACAATTGAATCTGAGCCCAATCTTCTAGCAAAAGGATATGGCAACAACTCACCCATTTTGAAATCATCATTCAACTGCATTGCAAGTGAATAAGGTGCATCATAGCAAAAATTGTATTTTTCAATGATTTCATTCAAAAGTTTAACAGTTTGAGTATCAGAAAATTTTGAGAACTTGTTATAAACATCATTCACATAATTAATATCTCTGTTAAACAACATCAAATTTGGATATTCTTTCCTATAGTTAGAAATGTAGAGAAGCACATCCATAAGTTCCGTTCTCTTATCAACAACAACTTTTATATCTTTCATATTATTCACCCTCCTCAATAATTTGTGAAGCCCCAAGAATCATAAACAAAACGCAAGAAATATATTTTCCAAAAATGGAATATTTTTCATTGTCCTTTTTAATAATTCCCAATTTTTCCAAAAATGAAAGATGATGATACACCTTTCCTGTCGTTGGAAAATTCAAGATTTCCATAATATCCTTGGCTGTCAAAGGTTTTTTCAAGAGCAGTTTCACAATATCAAGTCTATCCTCGCTTGAAAAAGCATCAACCACTTGAGCAATTTTCTTGGAACTGATTTTCAAAATTCGAGAAATCGCAACATCTCCACTGAAGTTTGCACCAATTTCGCCATCTGGAGACTCATACTTCCCACAATATGACATTGTTCCAACATTAACAGAATTAACATCAGGTCCTTTACGTTTGTTTTCAAGTTTATCAAGTCTTGATTCAATTGCTGTTAATTTTTCTAGTATCTCTTTTTCCATATTTCCCTCCTTTCATATTTCAATTTTACGTAATTACGTAATTTCATAATTAATATATAACAAAAAAAGTGTCTTGTCAACACTTTTAAAAAAAATTTTAAAATTTTCATTCTTTAAGAAGATTATTGAATTTATCAACAACCTTCTCTATCAAATACCACTGAATTAAAAAGACAGGATTTTCAAAGTCGATACATGGCATAATATAGATTATAAATAGTCTGCCATTTATATAAATAATCAAAAAATAAAAGCACAAAGAGACGAAAAAAAGAGAGTAGGAAGACTACTCTCTCTTTCGTATTAATTAAATAGTTTCTCGAACAATCGTTATCTCGTTC
>ULSO01040883.1_pt1 | contig 13818 bp, 15 predicted proteins | sample 1956701 | NCBI WGS metagenome assembly ULSO01 (sample SAMEA4835708, study PRJEB28245) | human gut metagenome | biome: gut microbiome; material: fecal sample | place: Denmark | collected 2008 | reverse complement strand
TTGCCCAACAGTACTACTAGGATGCTAATGATCAGAGCCATAGCCGCCGCGCAACTAAGATGTGCGATTCTTTCTCTGCTGACAGATTTTAATTTTTTTGATAATTGTTTACCGCCTTCGATTACTATGACTATGCCGAAGGCAATGAAGATTGCATAGACTGGCGTCAGGAACAGAGAAGCAATCATGTAGGAGATTGTTAACAGCAGCAGCCATGAACAAGTTCTTTTTATAAAACTTGAGTATTTAGTAATAAGTAATTTAATATTATTGGGCACTAGTTTAGAAAACCAAGTCTTTTCTGGACTATTTTCCATAAATTTTTTTCTGGATCGTTCAACAATCATTTTGGCGGCCAGATTGATTAATAAGACCATCAGCATCAAGATCAATGCAAGGAAGAATAGTGCAGAATAATGTGTACTGCCGATCACCACATTAGGCATTTCCAAGGCAAGAGTGGCAGTAATTGTTCTGACCATATCAAATACATTCCACAGGGGATCAGGAACTAAGGCAGTATTTCCGGTAACCATCATCACGGCCATGGTTTCGCCAATGGCCCGTCCCATCCCCAGCATAACCGCTGCGGAAATTCCCGAAAGCGCGGAAGGAATTACAATTTTTCTTGTTGTTTCCCACCGAGTAGCACCCATGGCCATTGAGGCCTCTCGATATGATTTGGGCACCGTTCGCATCGCGTCATCGGCGACAGAGATAATGGTAGGAAGTGCCATAATTCCCAGTAAAATTGAACCAGTTAACCAGGAATAGCCATAATCAAGGTATTCCGGAAATAAATCACGGAGGAACGGCACTAAAATAATAATGCCAAAGAAACCATAAACTACGGAAGGAATGCCTGCAAAAATCTCACAGATCGGTTTCAGAATATTTCGTGCTCTTTCTGAAACAATCTCGGAAATGAAGATTGCTGCTGCAATTCCCAACGGTACTGCAAAAAGGATTGAACCGATGGTTACCAGCAACGTTCCAATAATGATTGGCAAGGCTCCATAGGTGTCAGTACTAGGCTTCCATACATCTCCCGTAAGAAATTCAATAATGCCGATATTTGAAATGGCATCAGCACTGTTCGCGACAATGAAGATAATTATAAAAAAAATGATGGCTGCAGCCGCCGAAGAGACGGCCGCAAGACAATACTTGGTCATATTGTCTTTATTGTAGGTGCCAGATGTTTTTTTAAAGAGATGCGTTTTCATTTATAACCGCCAGGGAAAGTATTATGCTGAAGCTTTCACGAATCCCATCTCTTCAACGATGTTCTGTCCTGCAGGACTGAGAATCCAGTTGAAGAAGAAAGCGGTCATTCCCGTAGCCTCACCATTGGTAGCAAGGATGAGTGTTCTATAGATGGGGTAATCATTGCTGCTGACCGTTTCCACCGAGGCTGTGACACCATCTACTGAGACTGCGATGGTTTCAGCAGTCAGTTCGCTGGCGGCGCTGAGACTTACATAACCGATTGCTCCCGACGTGCTCTCTACTCTTGTTTTCATTGATCCTGTGGATTCAACAGCAGGGAATGCACTGCTGGTTTCATACCCATCTAACGCAGACTTGAGGGCTTCTTCAAGACAATCACGTGTTCCTGAACCTTCTTCCCTTACGACGGGGTTAATTTTTTTATCGTTTCCACCTACTTGATTCCAATTAGTGTATTCTCCAGAATAGATCTTGGCGATCTGTTCTACCGTCAGATTAGAGACGCCCGCGTCTTTACTGACAATAATAACCACTGCATCCAATCCGATAACAGTAGCTTTCAAACCACCATCTAGTTCTGACTGTTTAGGATCTCGTGACATCATGCCGATGTCCGCAGTGTTCTGGATAACAGCCGATGCACCAGCACTAGATCCACCACCGCTAACATTCAGGGTGACGTTTACATACTTTTCAAACTCTTCTTGAAATTTACTCATGAGTGGCTGAACTGTTGTTGAGCCAGCAATTGTGAGTGTTTGATTTTTATTTCCTTCTTGAGCATCGCCGTTAAAAATCATTGCACTACCGGCGACACAGATTACCGCAGTCAAAACGACTGCAATAATGACTTTTAGATGATCATTCACTGATATTTCACCTCAGAAATAAACCAGCGATATCTAGTATATACTTTATCAAAATAGTATATATTCTAATATAAACAGATCATGTTATATGTATTTTTTATAACTCATTGAAGGTGCGTATTGTTGAGATAGATATTGCTGGCTTAGGAATGATATTTAAACAGCAGCATCGTAATTCGTTTAGCTTGATCGCCATAAATACATGTTTTTGAAGTAATGTCTAAAAAAATTAAGAGTTGGAGAGCATAAACTCTCCGAAAAATTCGATGCAATCTTTCATCTTATAAAATTCGTCATAATCTGCGGCTCTTTTTGCGGATGGGGGTGAACATCTTTAGCATACTCGATACACTTCATCAACCAAGCCATATTCTTTCCAAGTGTTCTCATCGTCTGCATGCCTTCCAGATCCTGTTTCACTTCTTCTGGCGTAAAACCATGAGTGGAATTCCAATACTGAGAGGATACGACAGGCATGTTGGAAATTGTAAAGTACTTATTAAGTCGATCAAAAGCAGCACTGGCTCCGCCGCGACGGCAGTTTACAACTGCAGCTCCTGGTTTATATGCAAAAAACTTTGATTTGCAATAAAACATACGATCCAAGAATGAGCATAAGGCACCATTGGGGGCAGCATAATAAACCGGCGATCCCACAACTAGACCATCGGCTTCTTTTCCAAGGTCGATGCATTCATTCACGGGGTCTTTATCAAACACGCAGTAGCCACTCTGTACACATTTTTTACAGTCGATGCAGCCGATTATTGGCTTAGTGCCAATATGGATAATTTGAGTCTCAACCCCCTCTTTATTCAATTCACCAGCAACTTCACTAAGTGATGTATAGGTACAGCCATATTCATGGGGACTGCCATTGATTAGTAAAACTTTCATGTCTACACCTGTTTATTATTTACTCTACCACTTAATTGATTTTAAGTGATATAAACAAAGCTGCAGATCATTAGAACTTAGTATTGGTAAAGGACTGAAGAAATAGAAGGGGGCCTTCCAGCCCTTTTAAAATTATTCAATGGTAATAGTAGCATCTCGTTTAATACCCATTTCACCGGCTACTTCTATTGCTTTCATCACTGCACAGGGGACAGGGCAGGCAGCGTGTTTCAGACATCTGCTAGCCAATTGGTAAATCTCTGTCTCATTCATGGGTGATTCCACACAGGACCAGGCATATAACGGTTTAATGCCCCAGGACATTTCCAAAACTTTAGAGCAATCACTCTGAATATCCAGCTCAACCTCGCCATCTTCATTGGTTTTTGCTATTATGACAGTTTTCATTTTGCATACGCCTGCGTCTACGGTAACCTTGCATTCTGCCATAGTCTCACCTAAACAATAGTTTCATATGTATAGTTCACCACGTAATGATCGTTTTTGAATTGAATTCGTATCAATCACGAGGCAATATACCGCTCATCTCCGCTTTTGCTATCTAATACTTATCGCTAATTGTATGAAAAATATTTTCACATCTCTTTAGCGGACTTAAATCACTGGATGCATTATACTTCTTTGACATTTATGCAATCTTTTTAAGGTTGAATACGCCTATGTGATGTGCGGGAGGATTTAAAAATGGAAACTGCAGAGATGCGCGAACTTATTGAAAGTAAAAAATTCTTATTCTTTGGTGGCAAAGGCGGAGTAGGCAAAACAACAATGGCCTCAACAACGGCTCTATGGCTATCAGATCATGGTTACAAAACTTTGATTGTTGCTACCGATCCGACGGTATCGCTATCCGCCATTTATGAACAGGATATTAGTGAGACTGAAGTTGTAAAAATTGGCAAAGAGAAAAATCTCTGCGGTTTGAACATTAACCCGCGTAAAGCAGTAGGTGTGTTTCAAACAAGGATGAATGAAATGATGAATGGCTTTTCATCGATGTTTGGTTCAGATCTGTTGTCTACACCCTGCACTGAAGAAATCGCTGCCTTTGATCAATTTGTAAGCTATATGGGCGATACCGAACACGATAAAGTAGTCTTTGATACTGCTCCAACCGGCCACACTCTGCGTGAACTGAGCATGCCTTTTGATTGGTCAGGATATATCGCCAACCAAATCCAGAATCGCCGGGAGCTTTCCGAAACACTCGGTTTCATTTACGATGAATCGATGCTTGACGACCTTAAAAAAGAGAAAGCGAGATATGATTCAGCTGTTAAGGCCTTGTCGGATACAACTACCTCTTCCTTCAATCTAGTGCTCTTACCCGAAAAACTACCGATTGAAGAGACGGAGAGGGCGGTTGAAGATCTCGGTGGCTTTGGTATAAAAGTCCGTTCGATCATCATTAATGAAGTTATACCCAAGGAAGTTCTGCAAGGCAATTGGTTCCTTGAGAAACGACGGGCAACGCAAGACAAATATCTCACAGAAATCAATAGCAAATTCCAAGAGATGATCCGTGCCGAAGTTCCGCTCTTTGATAGTGATATCTATGGCTTAGAAAATCTGCGGAAAGTTGGTGAAGCACTTTACGGAAAATGATCTTATGATGCGCCTAACAATTCTCTCAATGGCCTGCTGTAACCCTTCGCTGGCAAAATTCGATGAAAAATATCTTGAATTAATCAGTCAGGTTCTGAAGGAGACGGGTATCGAGGCTTCAGTCGATCTTGTGCATGCTACCGAGGCAAGAATGATTCCCCGTTATGCTTTCACCGGTGCAATTTTGCCATTGTTTAGCAAATATGGACAGGCGGTAACGCCTGCTCTCTTCATCAATGAATCTTTGACACTGTACGGCGGTGTACCGACTGCTGAAAAACTTACCGAGACCTTTAAAAAGGCAGAGATCGCCATCAGCCAGGGGAGACTTTAATGTCTTACAAAGTTACGTTACTCTCACAAGAAGAAATGTCTGAACTCCAGCCGTCAACAGATTCTCAAAAATTCATTATGGCTAAGGCCGACATCCATGGTATTTGTGTAGCGCTCTATGCTGCTGACCGCAAAATGGTAGACATGTGGGAAAGCAACTTCCACGCTATGTCAGATACGGTATGGCCGCACGCCACCATCATCTTACTCAATGACCCATCATATGAAACAGAAGTGTTTTATGACAATGTCGGCCACACGGCTATCCTTTACAATTTTGATTACTATGGCTGGGTAAAAAGTATTGCTTTAGCCGTAGCCTCCGATATACTGGAGGATGGTTATCAAGGCCTATCGCATGTTCACGGTGCTGCCATCGATACTCCTTTCGGCGGAGTAACCTTAATCGCCCCTTCTAAAACCGGTAAGACTACCCATTCCTGGGGATTATTGCGGATGAAGGGGGCCCGGCTAATCACTGATGATTGGTATTTTGCAAAAGTCGGCGGGGGTTATCCATTAGTCTATGGTTCTGAAAAGAACTGTTACATTGATGCAGATATTGGTAAGGTCTGGCATGAGTTTCAGCCGTTAGTCGACTCATCTGAATTTGATGCCAAAGGCCGTGCAGTAGCTGACATTCGCTGGGTCACCGGCAGTAAGTCAGTTATTCCGATGACTACTATCCGGCATATCATTCTGTTAAAAAGGGATGCAGAAGATCCAGACTTAACGGTTGAACTTTCAGCCGAGGAAGCTTTATCATACCTAAAGGACAACAATCTGTGTAATCCGCATCAACTGATCAAGACTGAACGGAAATTAAATCTGCGCTACAGCTTCTTCCAAGAATATCTGAGCAGTGCTAACATTCATATGGTTAACACTTCAGGGAATCCGCAAACAACGCAGGAGCTCATCCGTAAGCTTATACAATAACTTCTTCCGCAGTTTTGTATTTTTTATTCTTTTCACAAATATTGTAGAATTTACAGTAGATACAGTCTTCATTATGCGTGCCTTCAGGAACATAATCTAAAGCTAGGATCTCCTCGCTTTCTTTCTTTATTCTCGCTTCCATGCCTTTGATACGTTCGGGAGTTGGGTTCACAATATATCGTTTCAGATCAGAAAGATATACTAATTCCGCTGAGACTTCATTTTCCTTCAGGTCATATTTATCCATCGCATACATGCAGTAAACAATTGCCTGGAAATAATCGTCATTTTTCTTGGTTCCCGTTTTCCAGTCAAAAATTTTAACAAAATCATTGTCTTTGACCATATAATCTGGTTTGAGTGTGACGAGATAATCTCCGCATTCAAAACGATCATATTTTTCTACAGAAAGATGCTGATACTTCATTATTAAAGGCCAGAGTGAAGCTTCGAAAGCCTGTAGTGAAGTGCTGACTTCATTTTTAAGATTGGCCATATATTCTTCCGAGAGTTCAAGACCATTAATCTTTTCAACTGACGTACCGGAATTATTTAATTCATCAATTTTTCTAATTATACTCTTTGCAGCATTAGTCAGGTTGAAACGGGCTCCGCATAATTGATTGAGGATGTAATCTTCAATGGCCTGATGAATCAATGTGCCTTTGTAAGTAGCAACATTGAACAGATGATATAGTTCATCTACGGTTTTCCCTTCTTCATCGGGATCAAAGCGTTTCAGGTAGGAGTAATAATACATTCTCTGACATTTATTCCATGTCTGACTTTTACTAAACGACCACTGATAAGGACTCTTCATTAAGTAGAGGGTATAACAGTGTAATAATATTAGACTACCGATAGAGGCTTATGATTTTTCTATTCTTTGAGAATTTTAAGAATACTTTTTCTGTTCTCACGACCGATCCGCGCTCCCCTTCGTTCTAAGAAATACCAACCCCGCTGGAGGATTTCTTCTTTAAAGCAGGTATGAGTAACGCAGATGACTCGTTGTGCAGTTGCAGGATGTCTAAGAATAAGTCTCATCATCTCTTTAGGAACAAAAATAACGGTAAAATCAACTGCTGTCGACTCTTGCCATAGCTGCTGAACATAGTGATATTTTTCCTCTAGCGAATTATAACTTTGAGGAGAATCGGTGATTATCTCATATCTGCTGATCTCGGTTGGAGAAGTTATCAGGCCATATTCTCCAGTAATTACTGAAACCTTGACTTCATGTATTTGAGCAAGTTCCTGACAAAAGTTCCTGATTTCTACGTAGCGGCCGCCAAAGATCTCAGCAACGTCTCCGTGTTCCTGCAGTAACACCGTTGAATCATTACTTACCACATGGGTCTGCATCAGCATTCATCCAGATGGACTTCTGACTCAACTTTATAAGTTGGTCCCGAGGGTCTGAGGATGCTGCTCATGAGACAGAAAGAGGCTACTGCGTACTCACCAAAGTCATGCGTCTGAGCGATGAGTTGTTTTTCAATCTGCTTAATGCCATATTTGGGTCTTGCCACAGTTATGTGGCATTTGAAGGCTTTGGTTTCTTGCGGCATGCCCAGTTTTAAAAGCTGAGCATCTAATCTTTGAGCGATGAGTGCCGGCTGCGGATCATTGGCACCTAGCCAAACAATCCCTGACCCATCTCTGCGGGAAAATACCCCGGCTTCATTTAGATGCAGATTGAAGCCTCTAAACTCTGAAGCTACGTTCTTCATCACTGCGGTAATCTGGGGAACATCAGTCTCTTTAATCTCCCCTAGGAATTTGAGGGTGATGTGCAGCTGATCACGATCGACAGTTCGAACCCCTAGCTCTTTCAAATCGTCACAAAATTTGGCAATGGGAGCTTCACAGGGAATATTAATTGAAATAAAAGCGCGCATGGACGGAAAATCTAAAGATCATTCAGAAGTTTAAAAGAAAGTTATACCGGGAAAGATTCCCGGCAAATAATTTAGCTTGTTTATTCGGTGATGGCGCTGTTTGGACATTCGTCGATACAGGCACCGCAGTCGACACATGCATCAGCATCTACGACTACTGCATCAGTCACCTTAATGGCAGACTGAGGGCATGCATCTTCACAAGCTCCGCACAATACACAATCGTCAGCATTTATTTTCACTACCATGTGAATACCTCTGATACTGGGTTAAAAAGGATGGTTCTATAAAAAGACTGCGCAGGATAATCACATCTCTCAATACTTAGCCGGTCATTATATAATCAGGGATTACCCTTCATCGCCCATGAACTGTGTTTCCGGCATGATCTACACTGAAAGTGGCTTTATTGAAGGCCACATCTGTTTTGAAGAGGGGATTGTGACGGAAGTCTGCGAAGGCCCGGCAGAACGGAGCGATCTACAGGGACTGATCCTGCCTGCTTTTACTAATGCTCATACCCATATTGCAGATTACATAGTTCCTGTGAACCTCAATCTTTCTCTGGAGGAACTAGTAGCACCCCCTAATGGTTTCAAACACCGCATGCTAAATGAAGCACCAGAGGCTAAGCTGCGGCAGGGAATTGCCACAATGTCTGAGTATATGTTTAAGCACGGTACGACTTCCTTCATTGATTTCCGGGAGGGAAGCGTTCCGGGAGCGAAGCTTCTTTCGTCTGCTGAGTGGTCGCAGCCAACGATTATGGGCAAACCCTCATCATTCGCGGAGGAAGAGCTGTCTGCCTTACTGAAAGTTTCAGATGGCTTTGGACCGTCTGCCATTTCTGATTGGGATTATGATGATTTGACAGAATTGGCACGTCTTGCAAGAGCACACGGTAAACTTTTCGGCATTCACTGTTCAGAACGGGTCCGTGAAGATATCGGCAAAGTTCTGGATTTGAAGCCGTCCTTTGTTGTACATATGACTAAAGCAACCAGAGAAGATTTGGAAGCCTGCGTGGAAGAAAAAGTGCCGATCGTGTCCTGTCCCCGTTCAAATATGTTCTTTGGCTCAGAACCGCCATTGAAAGAAATGTTGGATGTCGGGGCCACTGTTGCTTTGGGAACAGACAACGCTATGATTTCCATGCCGGATCTGCTCTGTGAGGCTGAATTTGCTGCCCGGATCTTAAGAAAGCAGGGAGCGGTTAAGCTGGATGAAGTCGTCCAAATGATCGCCAGCAATGGGCGAAAAATTATAAATCATAAGCAGAAGATATGGATAAAACCGAGAGACCGATGCAATTTCACAGTGATTGAGAACAAAAATGGCGATCCTGTGACAGACTTGGTATTGAGAAATGCCGGCGCTGCACCACTTATGGTCTGTTCAGGAAAAACAATATGGAGAAGGGAGCGAAATGAGCCAGTTCAATAAGATACTCATACCAACCGATGGAAGCGAAAACACAATGCCAGCTATAATGAATGGGCTGACCTTAGCCAAGCAGATGAATGCGGAGGTGATCGCCTTGTATGTCGTTGACCAAACAGCATTCGTTAACTTCTCTATGGACTCTACGATCGTCAGCATTTTCTCGCTTCTGGAAAAAGAAGGCAAAGCAGCCGTTAAATTGATTGAGACTGAAGGTGAAAAGCTGGGAGTCAAAGTCACTTCCAAAATCCACGAAGGCTCGCCCTCCAAAAAGATTCTAGAAGAAGCCAAAGACTGTGATTTGATTGTTATGGGAACACTCGGTCGCAGCGGGATTTCCAAGCTCCTTCTCGGCAGCGTCGCAGAACGGGTAGTGAGGTATGCTCCCTGCCCTGTATTAATCGTCCGCTCTCCCCAAGACAAGGAGGATCTGAATGACGAAAATTAAAGAAGTAATGACCCACAACCCGATTACTTCGCAGATTCCCGGTTCCCGTGTGGATGTCATCAAGCTGATGGTGACGCACAATCTGACGGGAATACCAATTGTGAAGAAGGACGGGGGAGAGCTGGTGGGAATGATCACTCGTAATGATATTTTCACCAAACCCGATGAAGATCAATTAGCGATCATCATGAAAAAGAATCCGGAAACACTGTCACCTGAGGATTCCGTAGACTATGCTGCCGCTAAGATTCTGGAAACAAATACTACGCATATTCCGATTGTGGAAGATAAGCAGCTGGTAGGTATCCTTACACCGACTGATCTCCTGCACGAAGTAGAGAAGCGGGGCGGAAGTTACAACGTTGAAGACGTAGCCATCTCACCCTGCGTGCCGATCTTTCAGGACTCTCCGTTACGGGTCGCCTTAGCAACTTTCAGAGCCAGTAATGTCAATGCACTTCCGGCTCTGGATGAAAACGGCAGGCTGTCCGGCATTCTGACCGACCGTGATATCTTCAACAAAAGCCTCATCAATGGTTCCAGCACCATTACCGCCATGGGCATTGCCAGTGACGAAGATGAATGGAGCTGGGAAGGTCTTAAAGGCGTAATGAAGATGTGGTTTGAGATTTCCAAGGTAGAATTACCCTCGGTACCAGTGAGAGATATCATGATTTCCCGCCCGACAACCGTCTTCAGCAAGACTGCAGTTGTCGAAGCCGCAAGGATCATGCGGCGGAATGACTTTGGCCAGCTGCCGGTGGTAGATTCCAAAGATGTCCTCGTCGGCATGCTTTACGATACCGATATCATCTCAGTCCTTGTCGGCTGAGATGCGGAATGTTTTAGTATCTGCTCTAGGATGATCGGGGCTGGCACAAGAATATAAACGCCGTGCCCCGATATATGGAGTCAGATACAATGGATTCTTCAGATATTCTTTCCCTCTGCAAAAGAAGAGGCTTTCTTTTTCCTTCGTATGAGATCTACGGAGGAGTTGCTGGCATGTACGATTACGGGCCGCTCGGCTCTGCTCTGAAAAATAACATTGTGGAGATCTGGAGAAGACTCTACACACTGGGAGAGGGTTTTATTGAAATTGACTCCGAAACCGTGGGTCCAGAAATTGTCTTCAAAGCTTCCGGTCACGTTGATGAGTTTGCCGATAAAATGGTCAAATGCACTGCCTGTGAGGAAGCTTTTCGTGCTGACCACTTGGTAAAAGGGCTGCACCCCAATCCCGATACACTGGATGAAGCAGCCTTGGACAAATTAATTAGAGAAAATAATGTAAGATGCCCCTCCTGCAAAGGGGAACTTTCAGCAGTTGAAGAATTCAACCTGATGTTTAAAACAATGATCGGTCCCGGAAGTGGACGTATTGGCTATCTCCGGCCAGAGACTGCACAGGGCATTTTTGTGAATTTTCCTAACTTATATCGATATAATCGGGAAAAACTGCCATTAGGCGTCATCCAAACGGGAAGAGGCTATAGAAATGAGATTTCTCCTCGTCAGGGAATTATCCGACTGCGTGAGTTCAATATGATGGAATGTGAACTTTTCGTAGATCCCGCAGATAAGACCTGGCCACGTTTCGATGATATAAAAATGGAAATGCTGACCCTGCATGCCGCTGATGGCAGAGATTTGAACATTTCCGTAGAAGAGGCAGTTAACCAAAAAATAATTGGCAACGAAGTGCTGGCATATTTTGTCTGGCTGACGCAGGCCTTTTTGACCAGCGTGGGCATTGACGGCGAGCGCCTGCGCTTCCGGCAGCATGAACACGATGAGATGGCTCATTACGCTGCTGACTGCTGGGATGCAGAAGTGTTACTGTCCTACGGCTGGACGGAAATTGTCGGCATTGCTGACCGGGGTTGTTGGGATCTTTCTCGGCATACGGAATACTCCAGTTCAGATATGACTGCCTTTAAGCGCTTTGAGGAGCCGAAAGAAATCGATAAAGATGTAATCAAACCCAAATATGGTGCTCTAGGGCCGCAATTCAAAGGAAAGGCAAAAGCTATCGGAGCAGCCATGGAAGAAACCGATCCCAGCGCAATTAAAGATGGAATTGTTTCGGTAACAGTTGAGGGGGAGACCTATTCTTTAGGACCAGAATTCTACGATCTGGGACGCATGAAGGTAACTCTCGCTGGTGAGCGGTTCATCCCTCATGTTATTGAACCATCTCATGGTCTGGACAGAATCATCTACTCTGTTCTGGAACACTCGTATTATACAAGATCTAAAGAGGAAGAGACAACCGTGCTGAAGTTACCCGCAGCAGTGGCCCCGATTAAAGTCGGTGTTTTTCCGCTGATGCCTAAAGAAGACTTAGAAAAAGTAGCTAAACAGATCGACATGGATGTCCGTTTCAGCGGCATTGAATCATATTATGATGCCTCTGGCTCGATCGGTAAGCGTTATGCAAGGATGGATGAGATCGGAACGCCCTGGTGCGTTACAGTAGATTATCAAACCTTAGAAGACGGTACAGTCACCCTGCGTGAACGGGACAGCTCAGAACAAATCCGCATTGAATATATGGGTGTTCCCGAGATCATTAACGCAGTCCTCTGTGGAGCCGACTTTAAAAAATTCGAGGTTATTGAGAACAAATAAAATTGATGATTAGCTCTTAATCATAAACTAAGTAAGCCTGAAGGCTTACATTTTTTTTATTTATATCCGGCTTAATTCTCTCTTATCTGATAATCCTCAACAATGTTAGATAATATAGAAGCTCCATATTATGTTTGCAGTGTGAAGAGAAAATGCTGCAGAACTGTTCTAAACATTTTCTCCACTGGAGGTAAACTATGAATACACAGGAAGTAGCGGGACTTAAAAAAAGGGAAAGACTCAGGTCCCTTCTGGAGAAGATCAAGGTTGAAGACTATGTTCAGAAGGATTTTGAGTATGTAGGGTCCGACGAGCAGCTCTCTGAGATTATAACAAAAATGGGACAATACGATCTCCATGAAATCCCAGTGAGTAATGACGGGAAGGAGTTACTCGGCATAGTAAGCTACAGAACGCTCCTGAAGCGTAAAAATCTGCCCGTTGAAACCAAAGCTAATACCCTGATGGTAATGCCTCAGGAGATAACCTTAGACTCTACAGTCATGGATATTGCAGAAGCCTTCGTTGCTTCCGGATATAGACACCTTCCAGTCAGAAAAGGTCAGGATATCGTAGGGATTGTATCCCGTACAGACCTGATCAACATCGCAGCTGGAATAAAGGAGTTTGCCGACATCTTAGTCGAAGACATTATGACCGGTGATGTCCACACCGTCCTCGCAGACGACTCTGTGGAAGTTGCCCTAAGGTCAATGATGACTCATACCCTCCAAACTTTACCTGTCGTCGATAAAGAAGGCAGACTGACTGGAATTGTCGGAATAAAACAGGTTGCCAACTATAACTGGAGAAAGAAACAAAGAGAAAGCAGTGGTGAAGTCTCTGGTCAGAGTGAGCCAGTAGAGATGACAGTGTCTTCCGTGGCATTAGATTCGGTTCGTACTATCGGCCCCAGGGCCCACATCGGCGCTGCCGTCCAAGAGATGATTAAGTACAACATCTCCACCCTCCCGGTTGTGTCGGATAAAGGTGATTTAGAGGGCATACTTTCAAAGTATGATATCATCGAACTGATCGCTTCTCTAAAAGAGCGCGATATGGTGTACACTCAAATCGCCGGTATGGACCAAGATGATAAATTTGCGCTAGAGTCCATGGAGCGAGAGATCGCCGCATCTCTGCAGAAAATTGCCAAAATCTCTAAGCCGACAATGTTTACCATGCATGTGACAAAGTATCATGCTCAGGGCGTAAACTTCAAATATTCACTCAATGGACGCCTGATGGTCGGTGATAAAACACTGGTCGCTTCCGCGGTAGACTGGGACATTGTCAAAGCCACCCAAGACCTGATGGAAAGGTTTGAGCGGATGGTTATTGGCCAAAAAGAAGAAAAACTCGACCGCCGTAAGAAGATAAGGAGTATCGGACATTGGTAAATGTCTAAAACTCCTTTTTTATATTTTTTCCATTTTTGACAGAATATTTTATATATTAGCTATGTATCCCATACTTTGGTATGACGGCCATAGCGGCGGGGATA
>ULSO01052079.1_pt1 | contig 13847 bp, 10 predicted proteins | sample 1956701 | NCBI WGS metagenome assembly ULSO01 (sample SAMEA4835708, study PRJEB28245) | human gut metagenome | biome: gut microbiome; material: fecal sample | place: Denmark | collected 2008 | reverse complement strand
CTGTCCGTTATCGTTACCGGCCCGCCGTAGGCTATCTGCTTCTTAAAAAGCGGTATTACGGAGCCGTTTGAGCCAAGCACGTTGCCGAAGCGCACCGCGGCGAACTCCGTCTCTCCACCGTTTAAGGATTGCAGCACCTGTTCGCACAGGCACTTTGTTGCACCCATAACGTTTGTCGGGTTCACGGCCTTGTCCGTTGATATCAGCACGAACTTTTCCGCGCCGAACTCACGCGCGGTGCAGGCGGCGTTATATGTGCCGAAAACGTTATTCTTTATGGCTTCGCCCGGGCAGTCCTCCATAAGCGGAACGTGCTTATGCGCCGCCGCGTGCAGCACAAGCTGCGGACGGTATTTTGCAAATATCTGCTCCATGCGCGCCTTGTCACGCACGGATGCTATTTCAACGCTCAGCGGAAAATCCCGCCCGTAAAGATGTACAAGATCGTTTTGCAGTTCATACGTCGTGTTCTCCGCAATGTCCAGTATTATCAGCCTTTTCGGCCCCTGTGCCGCTATCTGGCGGCAAAGCTCGGCTCCTATCGAACCGCCTCCGCCCGTTACCAGCACCACCTTGCCGCGCACGAATTCATTCACGCGCTGGTTGTCAAGCTTTATCGGTTCGCGGCCCAGCAAATCCTCTATCTGCACTTCCCTCATGCCGGAAGAAAGGCTCTTTTTGCCGGAAGCATCGCCCTCAACCTGCGTAACAGGATCGCCCAGTATATGCACGCGGCAGCGCGTGTTTGCGCATATGTCCAGTATTTCGCGTTTTCTTTCGGTCGTGGTGTTGTTTATTGCCAGTATTATGTCCGTAACGGGCGTGTTTGCAAGCAGCTCAACCGTGTTGTCGATCGGCCCTATAACGCTCACGCCGTGTATGCGCTTGCGCTGCTTTTCGCGCGAATCGTCAATAAGGCAATACGGCTTATATGTGCCGTACACGTTGTCGTTCAGCTCTCCAAGCAGTGCCACGCCCGCGCTGCCCGCGCCTATTATGGCGGTGTAGCGCTGCGCGCCCGCGCCTATGCTTGTCACCCTGCGCCTGTATTTGCGATATAAAAATCTTATGGCAAGCATGGCTATAAGCGCAAGCGCCGTGCCCTTGAGCGCCTCGCTTATCCAAATGAAGCTGGTGCCGAGTATAATATTTACCGCAGAGTACAGCAAAAAGCCGCAGCCCATGCCCTTGAGCAGCGTAAGATATTCCTGGCTTTCGGCATAGCGCCACAGCGTATCATACGTTTTGAACCAAAGTTGAAATACCAGCACGCATACCGTAAGCAAGCCGATATGCATTACCAAATTGTAAAGCTGGATGTTACCATCCGTCAGATAGCTGAAGAACATGGCAAAATTGAAGAAAAAAATCAAGCACACATCCATCAGCAGCACGACAAGACCCCTGTAACGCGATCTCGACACAAGTTTCCCCTCCCTGTGACTGCGCAATGCGCCTATTATGCAATTATTCTACATTATATCAGCCCGTTTGCGCTAAGTCAAACCGCACGTTGTGCCTGCGCGCATGTTTTGATATAATATATGCACAAATAAACAGTCAAGGGGGATTATATTATAATGTCTGTTTTGCTTACTGGGGGCGCGGGCTTCATTGGTTCGCACATTGCGGTTGAATTGATAAACGCGGGGCTTGACCCCATAATTGCGGACGATTTCAGCAACAGCTCGCCCGATGTTATCGATAGGCTTTACTCAATAACTTCCAAGCGCATACCATGCTACGAAGTCAACGTGGCCGATGCTCCTTCGGTCAGCCGCATTTTTGAGGGAAACGCCATCGATGCGGTCATACACTGCGCCGGGTTCAAGGCCGTTGGCGAATCGGTAAGCGAACCCGTCAGGTATTACCGCAATAATCTTGACACCACCCTTACCATACTTGAGCAAATGAAGGCGCACGGGTGCGAAAACATTGTTTTCAGCTCCTCCGCCACGGTATACGGCGGCAGCCACACGGCACCCTTTACCGAGGACATGAGTACTGGCGACTGCACCAATCCATACGGCAAAACCAAGTATTTTATAGAGGAAATATTGAAGGACGCCGCCTTTGCAGATAAGAGCCTGAGCGTTGTGCTGCTCAGATATTTCAACCCCATAGGCGCGCACGAAAGCGGCCTTATAGGCGAAAAGCCCAACGGCATTCCCAATAACCTTATGCCGTATATTACGCAGACCGCCGCGGGCATACGCAAGGAACTGAGCGTGTTCGGCAACGATTACCCCACGCCGGACGGCACGGGCGTACGCGATTATATACACATTGTGGACCTTGCGCGCGGGCATGTGGCTGCGCTTAAATACGCGGCTGATCACAAGGGCACGGAAATATTCAACCTTGGCACGGGCAAAGGCACAAGCGTGCTGGAGCTTGTTCATGCGTTTGAGCAGGCCAACGGCATAAAGATACCCTACCGCATAGCCGAGCGCCGCGCCGGAGACATAGCCACCTGCTACGCCGGAACCGAAAAGGCGGCGCGCATGCTGAACTGGCGCGCGGAAAAAACATTGCAGGATATGTGCCGCGACGGCTGGCGCTGGCAGCAGAACTGCACCAAAGAATAAAGGAGACCCTTATGAAAAGCAAAAGCGGCGTGGGCGCACGGATATGGTTCGCGGCAATATTTTTCGGTCTTGTGGGGCAGGTGGCATGGATAGTTGAAAACATGTATTTCGCCACCCTTGCGCAGGATATATTCGCCAATTCCGGCCGGGCGGACATGGCCTATCTTGTAACAACGCTGATGGTCATCCTTTCCGCCCTTACCGCCACGGCAACCACGGTTATAGCCGGCGGCCTGTGCGACCGCAGCGGTAAGCGCAAGCCGTATATAGCCTTCGGCTATATGGCGTGGGGCGTTACAATAATGCTTTTCGCCCTTTTGCCAATGCGTGTTGAGGCGGGAGGCGTTGCGCTCACGGCGGCGCTGCTCATCGTTTTCGACTGCATAATGACCGTTGCCGGTTCAACTTCAAACGACGCCGCGTTCAACGCATGGGTCGCGGACAATACAAACAGCGGCAACCGCGGGCGGGTAAATTCGGTGCTTTCCGTGCTGCCCGTGTTCGCCGTGGTAATAGTTTTCATCGGCCTTGGCTCCATGTATGACGCCCATGCCGAATCCAATGCCGCATTCTTCATAACGCTTGGCATAATTCCGATAGTCGCGGGCATTATAGCCCTTTTCATGCTGAAGGATGCCTCAACGCTTGGGCGCACGGATATGGCTTCGGGCGGCTTCTTTTACGGCTTCAAGCCGGAGAATATACGCGCCAATCCCGCGCTGTATATCTGCCTTGCGGCGGCATGCCTTATCGGCATAGCGCAGCAGACTTTCTTTTCATACCTTATCAATTTCCTGAGCATAACTCTTGAATTGGGCGACGGTTTCGTTGTGCCTATGGCTGTTATAATCGTGCTGTCCGCCGCGTTCACCGGGCTTTTCGGCGCGCTGAGCGATCGCTTCGGCCGCGCGCGTTTCCGCATTCCTCTTATCATAATAACCGTTGTTGGCATCGCGTCTTTCTATCTGCTGCAATATATGCAGGGCGCGCTGAAAACCGCCGTGATATACTTTGGCGGCACGCTTATGATGGGCGGCATACTCTCGCTCACCGGCAGCTTTACTTCCACATTCCAGGACCATATCCCCCATGGGTGTGAAGGGCGCTATCAGGGCGTGCGCATGTGCTTCATGGTGCTTATACCCATGATAATCGGCCCCATAATATCGCTTTTGATAGGGCTTGACGCAATGGGCCTCAACGGGGCGGACTTCGTGCCGCCGTATTCCGTTTTTCTTGCCGCGGCCATAGTTGCCTCGCTTGCGGCAATACCCGTGCTTATAATGAACAAAAGCGAAAAATAAGCCTTATCTCACTTAAAAAGCGGTGCATTTGCGCCGCTTTTTGGCTTTTTTGTTAACAACGCCGCCGCTTGGTTGACGCCCCGCCTTATTCTGTTAGAATAAAGTCAAAAGATAGTCGCATTGCATTCGGCATTCGCCGGGCTGCAAAACTAATGTTGTTTCAGGTGAAAAAAGAATATTATTGTAAGGGGGTAACCATATGAAAAGGCATATTTCATTGATACTTGTACTGTTATTCGCGCTTGCTGCGCTGCCGCTTGGCGTGCTTGCCGCGGGCAATGATTACCGCTATGCCACGGAACCCGTGAACATGCGCACCGGCCCCGGCACGCAATACGACGTTATACGCGAACTGCAAACCGGTGAGCAGGTTGAATATCTCAAGCGTTCCGGCAAATGGGCAAAGGTAAAAAGCGGCGATACCGAAGGCTATGTTTTCGCAAAGTATCTCACGCGCGAAAAGCCCATCACCGCGGGCACCGTGCTGACAGCCAAAGGCGCCGTAAACGTGCGCAGCGAGGCAAGCACCTCCTCAACAAAGCTCGGTAAAATGCCAAAAGGCAGCATAATAACGGTTATTGCTGTGCATGGAAAATGGATAGAAATAAACTGGTGCGGCAGTACCGCGTTCGTATACAAAAAGTATTTTAAGCATCTTAAAACGGCCGATGTATCCATGCTGTGCGCGGGCGATGTACGCACATTTTTCGAAACGAATTACAGCAGCGTATACTTTGGCATATATATCGATAACGATAACGGCGGAAGGCTTTGCGTGCGCGTATCGTCCTCGGCAAACATAAGCAAAATCTCAGCCGAATTGAAGGCCACGGGCAAGGTGGATATGGCATATATAGACATTCTGCCCTCCAAAATGCCTTCCTACGCAAACGGCGAATATATGCGCAGAATAACGCATAATATGCTCACAAAATATCTTGACCTGCCCAAGGAGCAGCGCGACCTTATCCGCGTCAGCGCCGCCAATTACGACCCGCAAAGCGATACGGTGATAGTTGTGATCGTGAAGCTTGATGCGGCGGCACAGCAGGCCTTTGAGCAATACATAGCCAAGGCGGACTATATCACCTTCACTTCCACAAATGCGTTCTACGTTCCGCAAACCTAAGCCAATGCGCAATATAAAGGCCGCGGGGATAACCCCCCGCGGCCTTTTGCTGTTGCGCTGTGTTTTGCTTTACGCGAAGTTCTTGATTATGTCAACAATCTCCGCGCCAACGCGCTTCTGCGCCTCTGCGGTCTGCGCGCCTATGTGCGGCGTGCAGCTCACATGGGGATGGCTGTAAAGCGCATGGTTCTTGGCGGGCTCTTCGGCGAACACGTCAAGGCCCGCGCCGCGCAGCTTGCCGCTTTCAAGGGCCGCAAGCAATGCGTCCTCGTCCACGTTGTTGCCGCGGCTGGTGTTTATAACTATTGCACCGTCCTTCATCTTGGCGATGGTATCGGCGTTTATCAGGGGCTTGCCGTCTATGCTGGGGGTGTGTACGGATATGAAGTCGGAATTGGCGAGCAGTTCGTCCATTTCAACGTACTTCATGTTCTCGTTCTCAAGGCCTTCCGCCTTGAATATATCATACGCCAGCACCTTCATGCCCAGCGCCTGCGCCTTCGCGCCAAGGGACTGGCCAATGCGGCCGTAGCCTATAACGCCCAGTGTCCTGCCCGCAAGCTCAATTCCCTTGTAGGTTTTCTTTTCCCACTTATCCTCGCGCATGGTGTGGCCGGCGATGGATATGAAGCGGGCGACTGAAAGCATATGCGCAAGGGCAAGCTCCGCAACGGTGGTGCTGGAAGCGCGCGGGGTGTTGCGCACATGTATGCCGTTTTCTTCCGCGTAAGCCACGTCTATGTTGTCCACGCCAACGCCGCCGCGGATTATCAGCTTCAGCCTGCCGGTTTCCTTTGCCGCGTCAATTATGGGCTTGCGTACCTTGGTCGCGCTGCGCACAACCAGAATGTCGTACTGCTTTACCTGTTCGGCCAACTCTTCGGGCTCGTAAAACTGCTCCACTACCTCGTGGCCCATTTCCTTCAGCGCCGCTATCGCGCTCTTATCCATTCCGTCGGATGCAAGTATCCTCATTTTCGTTTCTCCTTATTACTTGTTCTCGGCTTCAAACTTCTTCATGAATTCCACAAGGTATTCAACGCCTTCCATGGGCATGCAGTTATATATGCTCGCCCTCAGGCCGCCGGTGGAACGGTGCGCCTTAAGGTTGGACATACCGGCCGCAACGCTTTCCTTAACGAACTTCGCGTCAAGATCCGCATTGGGCGTATTGAAGCGGACGTTCATCTTGGAACGGCTGCCCGGCTCTATGATGGTGGTATAGAAATCGGAATGATCAAGGCAATCGTAAAGCAGCGCGGCCTTCTTTTCGTTTATGGCCTTGCGCGCCTCAAGCCCGCCGTTTTCAAGCAGCCAATCCATTACCAGCTTGCATATGTAAATGCACCAGCAGGGCGGGGTATTGTGCATGCTCTTGGCCTCTGCATTTATGGTATAGTCGCACATGGTGGGGGTGATGGGGTTCACGTTGCCCAGCATGTCCTCGCGCACTATAACTATGGTCAGGCCCGCGGGGGCAACGTTCTTCTGCGCGCCGGCATATATAAGGGCGAACTTGGATACGTCTATGGGTTCGCTCATTATGCAGCTGGACATATCGGCGACCAGGGGCACGTTTCCGGTATCGGGAATATAATCCCAGCAGGAGCCGTATATGGTGTTGTTGAAGCAGATATGCACATAGTCCGCCTCGGGATCGAGCTTCAGCTCTTCCTGGCGGGGAATGCGGGAGAAGCCAATGTCCTTACCGGTCCAGGCGATGTTTACCTTGCCGTACTTTTCGGCTTCCTTGGCGGCCTTGCCGGAGAAATTGCCAGTCACAATATAGTCGGCCTTGTGGTTCTTGTTCATCAGGTTGAGCGGAACCATCGCAAACTGAAGCGTCGCGCCGCCCTGCATGAATATTACCTTGTAGTTATCGGGGATGTTCATTACCTTGCGCATCTGGGATTCGGCCTTAACGATTATGTCGTCGTAAGCCTTGGAGCGGTGGCTCATTTCCATTACGCTCATGCCGCTGCCTTCGTAGTTGAGCATGTTGTCCCTTGCGCTTTCAAGCACCTCTACCGGAAGCATAGAGGGGCCGGCAGAGAAGTTATAGATCCTGTCGTAAACCATATCTTTTCTCCTTAACACATAGTTATATTCCTTATGCCGGGCTAACCCCGACTTATATTAGTAATTATACTCTTATTTTGTGCGCAAAACAAGGCCGCGGAAGCATTTCGCCATTTCTTTGACAAATATATTATATCCAATGCCGTTTTAGGGCAAAAACAGCCGCTTTTTACTCATTTGCACCCCTTTGCGCTATGGACAATACTCCGCTCATGTTGTATAATAGCATTGCATATACATTATGTATATGCAAACACTTTATGCATTTTTAGAGGTGGCGCATGGACAGATTTGTAAACCAATTTTCCGAAATAGGCAAGCTTAACGCCGTTATGCTGCACCGTCCGGGCGATGAATTGAACCAGGTCACGCCGGATTTTTTTGACGATATGCTCATAGACGATACGCTCTATCTTCCTGCGGCGCAGCGGGATCACGACCGCTTTGCCGAAATCTTACGCGAAAACGGAGCAGCCGTATATTATCTTAAAGACCTTTTCTGCGAAGTTATTGCGAACGATAAATTAAGGCTTCAATATATAGAGGATTTCTTAACCCAAAGCCCCATCCCCGGAGACGCCGTGCGCGATGCCATACGCGCCTATCTTTTGCCCAAATCTCCAAGCGACTTGTTCGATGCCGTGGCTCGCGGCATACGCCCGCGCGACCTTGCTGCCATTCCAGGCAACCGCATAGCGCTTGACGTTACCAATGTTTATCCGTTTATACTCGACCCAATGCCGAATATTTACTTCACGCGGGATACGTCCATGTGCATTGGCGGCGGCATGGTAATAAGCAGCATGAGCATGCCCTCCCGCAGCCGTGAAACGCTGTTTACCCGCTATATACACGACTATCATCCCCTGTTCACCGCTTCTCCCGTGCCGCTGTGGTATGATAATGAGCAGCGGTATAATATGGAAGGCGGGGACGTGCTTATTCTTTCCGATAAGCTGCTTGCAATCGGCTGTGGAGAGCGCACGAACATTGCCGCGGTGGAAATGCTTGCCAACCGCGTTTTTGCGGAAGGGTTTGAGCGCATATTGGTTTTCAACAATCCCCGCTCGCGCAAGTTTATGCACCTTGACGTGCTGTGCACAATGGTGGATTACGATAAGTTCATAACCCACCCCTGCATATATGAAAAGCAGTTTGACGTATACGAGCTTACCGGCAAGCCCGGGAAGCTTTCCATTTCCTGCACTACCGATCCGGTGAATAAAATATTTGCCCGCTGCCTTGGCCTGCCCGCGGTAAAGTTCATTGAAATGGGCGGGGGCGATCCAATAATTGCCGCGCGGGAGCATTGGAACATGGGCTCGAATTCGCTCACGCTGTCCCCGGGCAACATTGCCGTATATGACCGCAACGAGGTTACTAACGAGCTTCTCATTAAGGCCGGCATAAAGCTGAATCTCGTCCCCGCGGGCGAGCTTGTGCGCGGGCGCGGCGGCCCCCGGTGCATGAGCATGCCCATAAACCGCAGTGCAATATAAAAAACAAGGGAGCAGCCTCAACTCAGCTGCTCCCTGTTATTTTCTTTTTAATCCTCGCCTTCCGCCATGCGGTAGCCCACGCCCATCTCTGTCATAATGTAGCGCGGCTCCGCAGTGGAAGGTTCTATTTTGCGGCGAATATTCGCCATGTTAACGCGCAGTATCTGGTTGCCCTGTTTGGCGTTTGGGCCCCAAATATGCTTTATTATTGAATCATATGTAAGCACGCGGCCGGAGTATTTGCTCAGCAGCGCCACTATTTTATACTCATTTTGGGTCAGATGCGCGTCTTCCCCGTTCACATATACGCGCCGCTTATCGTAGTCCACTTCAAGGTCGCCCGTATGAAAAACGCCTGTCTGCCGCTGCGCCTGCTCGCCTTCCCTCAGCTGAACATGCCTGAGCGCCGTACGTATGCGGGCAAGCAGTTCGCTCGTGCCGAACGGCTTTGTAATGTAATCGTCCGCGCCCGATTCCAGCGCCATAACCTTGTCCCGCTCCCTTGTGCGTGCGGAAACCACTATTATGGGCACATTCGACCAGCCGCGCACGTTTTCTATTATGCCCTGTCCGTCCATGTCCGGCAGCCCAAGGTCAAGCAACACCAAATCCGGACAATGCGACGTTATAAGTATTATCGCCTCCGCCCCGTTGCGCGCAACCATCGTATCGAACCCGTTGGCCTGAAGCACCGCGCTCACAAAGCTTGAGATATTATATTCATCCTCTACTATAACTATTAGGTATTTATTGCTCATTCGTCCTCCTGTTGCTCGTCATAGTCATACAGTTCCATTTCCGCCATGTCCAGCGGAAGCGTGAATTCAAATACAGCCCCGCCGTTCTGCCCATTATAGGCCCGCATTTTTCCTTCATGCGCGCTTATTATGGTGCTGCATACGCTAAGGCCTATGCCCATGTTTCGCTTTTTATCCTCGCTGCTGCCAACGCTGCGTTTAAAGTCCCCCTCCAATATGTGCGGCAGCAGGTTCGGGTCTATTCCCCGCCCATCGTCCGTCACGCGGAAAACGGCGTTTTCGCCCTCGCGCGATATGTCTAGCGTTATCTTCGTCATGCCGTCGGCGTGTATCGCCGCGTTTTCAAACAGGTTCATAATTACCTGCCTTATAAGCATCCCGTCCATGGGAACCAGCAGCAGCTCATCCGGCATATGTGTTTCCACCTTCACGTTTGGGAAATGCTTTCTGAACTGCGTTAGCGCAGATGCCGCAACCTCTTCAACAACTTCGCTTTCTTTTGCTATGTTCGCCCCGCCGTCCGGCGCGTCTATCCGCGTAACTATAAGCAGGTTTTCAACCAATCTTATCAGCCATTGCGAGTCTTCCTCTATTTGGTTAAGCAGCTTGTTCTTTTCCTGCTCGCTCAGCGTATCTCCGCCTTCCTTCAGCACGCTGCACGCGCCGCTTATGGCTGTCAGCGGGGTTCTCAGATCGTGTGAAACTGCGCGCAGCAGATTGCTTCGCGTCCGCTCCCGTTCGGCGTCTATCTTTAATTGTTCCTGTTCTTTTATTCTTGTGGTCAGCGTGCCCGTTATCATGGCCGCCGACAGCATGCTAAGTATCGCTATCGGGTATCCCGTCAATGTAAAGTTAAGCTGGTAATACGGATATGTAAAAATGCAGTTCACTATCAGCACACCCAGTATGCTTGCCGCCACGCCGTAAACATATCCGTTCGTAAAGCGGGAAATTATAAGCACCGCCACGACGAACAATATCGCTTCGAACTTTTCTTCCCCTGCAAACGGTCTCAGCGCGTAGCACAGAAGCGTTGTTGCCGCTAACGTGCCGATCGTTATTCCAACGTCGCGCCAGGTTAACTTCGCGTTTTTCTTCTTCGCAGACGAGTCCATGTGTATCCCCTTTACCATGATAGCTTCCTCGTATTATAAATGTACAACTATTTTCATTTTATTGCAATGCCGCATATTGTCCACTTAGGCCATAATAAATGCTCTCTTTACGGCTTAGCGCGTCATCTTAACGCTTTCTTTACGGTGCATCCCCAAACTTGTGCCAAAATACGCACACAAGGGCGGCAAAAGCCGCCCCTATGTTGCATAGTTTTATAATCTTCTCCACGCTTCGTCCTTTATCGGCGCCCGGCCGCTAAGCGCACGGTCAATCTCTCTTAACATGCGCGGCGTGTCCGTATTAAGCGTTCCTTTAAGGTTTATGTAGTTGGATGCATGGTTCGCGCGGAACACCGTGCCCTCGCTATCCATGTTTTCAAGCATTATTCTGCATTCTTCAAGCGCCGTCGCAGGCCCGACAGGCTTCAGCCTACCCGCCCTGTATTCGTCGTACATTGGGCAGCCCGGCTCAAGCATAAGCGAGAGCAGGCCGAAATAGTCCGGCTTCATGCGGCTTACGGCTTCTGCCGTGGCCTTCGCGTGTGCGGCGGAGCCTTCGTCCCCCGCAAGGCCAAGTATCGCCGTGAGCGATACCGCAAATCCCGCCTGCTTGGCCCGCTGACCGGCAAGTATTATTTCCTCCGCCGTTGCGCCCTTATTTATGCGCTTGAGCACGTTCTCGTCGCCCGATTCAAGGCCCATGTATAATAGCTCCGTGCCCGCGTCATGCAGCGCCTTCAGCTCGTCATCCGTCTTTATAAGCACGCTTTTTGGTGAAGCATACATGCTCACCCTTTCGCATTCGGGGAATATGCGCTTCACCGCCGCGCTTATCTTCAGCTGCTCCTCGCTTTTGCGTATGAAGGCATCGCCGTCGGCAAAAAATATTCGCTTTATGCTGCTTGCAAATCCGCGCGCGCGCTCAAGGTCAGCTATAACGTCCTCCGTGCTTCTTATGCGGAACTGCTTTTCCTTATACATTGTGCAAAAAGCGCAGCGGTTGTGGCTGCACCCTATGGTGGATTGTACTATAAGGCTGTATGCCTCGCTCGGCGGGCGGAATATGCGTCCTTCGTAAAAATCTCCCACGGTTTATGCCCCTTCCGCGTTTGCCGCCGCGGCATTTTCCTGCTTCTGCGCGATTTCGGGATGGGTAAGCTTATAGTAATATTGCAGTATATCGCGCCTGGTAACAATGCCTATGAACGAGCCTAAGTCGTCCGTCACGGGAACAAAGTTCTGGTTCCGCGCCATCAGGAAAAGATCCTCAAGCGATGCGTTCACGTTAACGGCCCTGTTGCGGTCCGCCTTGAGTATGTCCTTAACATACAGCCGCTCCTGCGCATGGTTATCCCATGCGGATTCATCCGTCAGCTTCCATAAAAAGTCGCCCTCGGTAACGGTTCCCCTGTATTTGCCGTCCCTGTCTATAACGGGTATGGCGGTATAGCCGTAGTGTCTCAGCTTCTCAAGCCCCTGCCTCAGGGTGTTGTCATAATAGATATAGGCCGTGCTAACCTTTGGCCTCAGAAAAAACAGCACATTCATGTCCGTATCTCATTCACCAACCTTTGCTTATAGCATACCATAAACTCAGCCCAAAATGGTGGCAACATTGTTAAATGGAAAATTATATATTATTTATGGAAAAGCTTCTTGGTCTGGTATCGTGGTTCGCAGGTCAGATTAACGCCAAGCTTTCTGAATGTTGCCACGTCTACGCCGGAAAGAATTACCGAGGAATGCGCTTCGCATCCCCTCAGCTTGCTAAGCTGCCGCATGGCAAGATCCGCCGTGGGGTTTGTTGCCGCGCATATGGAAAGGGCAATAAGTATCTCGTCCGTATGCAGGCGCGGGTTGTGGTTGCCAAGGTGCTTTATTTTCAGGTCCTGTATAGGCCCAATTATTATCGGGGAAATAAGGTGCATGTCGTCCTTTATTCCGCCCAGCGCCTTCAGCGCGTTCAGCAGCAGCGCCGCGCTCGCCCCCAGCAGATTGGACGTTTTGCCCGTTATTATCCGCCCGTCCGGCAGCTGCAATGCCGCCGCGGGCTGTCCCGTGGCCTCCGCCTTTTCAAGGCACTTGGCTATAACCGGCCTGTCCGCCTCCGTCAGCCCCGCCTGGTTCATAAGCAGGCGCAGCTTCTGCACCGTGCTTTCGTCCCGCATGCCCTGCCTGTGCTGGCACATTTCGGCATAATAGCGGCGTATTATCTCCTGATTAGATGCTTCGCGGCAGGCTTCGTCGTCTATTATGCAGCAGGCCGCCATGTTCACGCCCATGTCGGTTGGGGATTTATAGGGGCATTCGCCGTATATCTGCTTAAATATCGCCGCAAGCACGGGGAATATTTCAACGTCCCTGTTGTAATTCACAGCCGTTTTGCCGTATGCCTCCAGGTGGAACGGGTCTATCATGTTCACGTCGTTAAGGTCAGCCGTCGCTGCCTCATACGCAATGTTTACCGGGTGCTTCAGCGGCAGGTTCCATATCGGGAACGTTTCAAACTTGGCGTATCCCGCCCTTACGCCGCGCTGATGCTCATGATAAAGCTGGCTCAGGCACACCGCCATCTTTCCGCTGCCCGGTCCCGGCGCGGTAACAACTATCAGCGGCCTGCTGGTTTCTATGTATTCGTCCTTGCCGTAGCCTTCGGGGCTGACTATCAGCTCCACGTTGCTCGGATAGCCCTCTATCGGATAATGCCTGTATACGCGGATGCCCAGCCCTTCAAGCCGCTGCCGGAACGCATCCGCAACGCTTTGCCCACGGTACTGCGTAAGCACCACGCTGCCAACATAAAGCCCTATCGCGCGGAATGCGTCGATAAGCCTTAATACGTCCAAATCATATGTTATGCCGAGATCCCCGCGAACCTTGTTCTTTTCTATGTCCGATGCATTTATGGCGATAACAATCTCCGCCTTGTCCTTTAGCTGCATAAGCATACGCACCTTGCTGTCCGGCTCAAAGCCCGGCAGCACGCGCGATGCATGATAATCGTCAAACAGCTTGCCGCCGAATTCCAAATACAGCTTGCCGCCAAACTGATCTATCCTGCTCAATATATGCTCCGACTGCATAGAAAGGTACTTCGCGTTGTCAAATCCCTGCCTCATCATTTCCTCCTGAAAAGCTCTCTATTAAACAATAAAAGGAAGCGGGCTGAGCCTGCTTCCGATGTGCGCCTTTTTTATAGTACAACTATTTTGCGCGGATTTCAAGTGGAAATGAGTCGCTTTTTATCAATAAACGTAATACCCGTTCACATACATGTAAAGATACGCCGCCTGCATCATCGTGCATGCAGCCGTCATTGCAATGTCCGTGCGCCGTTCGCCGCTTGCGTTCGCCGCCGCAAGCATCAGCGGTATG
>ULSO01071878.1_pt1 | contig 13953 bp, 10 predicted proteins | sample 1956701 | NCBI WGS metagenome assembly ULSO01 (sample SAMEA4835708, study PRJEB28245) | human gut metagenome | biome: gut microbiome; material: fecal sample | place: Denmark | collected 2008 | reverse complement strand
CGGCCGCCACGACAAGAGGTCTTGACGAGAGCGACATGGACAAAATCGCAGAGTTCGTCTACCTCGCGGCAACGGACTTCGAAAACAGCGCGGACGCTATCCGCGCGGGAGTCGCCGCAATTTGCGCAGCGCATCCGCTCTACGAATAAAAAAACGAATACACAAGAACGGCGCGACAGCAAAAGTCGCGTCGTTTTGCTTTTGTGTCAGCGGCTCTCCGATACGTTGTTCGTTCCTTTTCAATCTCCGAAAAATATGATAATATAAAAACATAAATCAGTGCGTTACCTAAAGCACCTTTTTGTTGTCTTTAAGAGTGAGCGGATGTCGTTGGAGAGGAGGTAATTATGGAGGACAAACTGCTTATTGACGGCTTGTTCGCCCGCGACGAGAGGAGCGTGGCGCGGCTCGAGGAAAAATATTCGGGCTACTGTTATACCGTGGCCTATGCCGTTGTGCGCTGCCGCGAGGACGCGCAGGAGTGCGTCGGCGACGCCATGCTCGGCGCGTGGAATTCTATTCCGCCGAACAGGCCGGAGAATCTCGGAGCATATGTCGGCAGGATAGCGAGAAACTCGGCGCTGAATATGCTCAAAGCCCGTCGCTCCAAAAAGCGCGGCGAAAAGAATGTCGCCCTCGCTCTCGATGAGCTGTCGGAGTGTATACCGAGTGCCGAGAATACCGAGCAGCAGGCGGACACCGTTCTGTTGCGCGAGGCGGTGAACGGATTTTTAGACTCGCTCGAGCGAGAGAGGCGAATAGTTTTTATTCAGCGCTACTGGTATATGCTCGGCATATCGGAGATAGCCGCCGAGCGCGGAATGACCGAGGGCGCGGTAAAAATGTCGCTCAAGCGAACAAGGGACAGCTTAAAGATTTTTCTCGAAAAGGAGGGCTTTACGGTATGAAAAAAGAAGATTTATTGAAGGCCGTAGGCGGCGCTGACGACAGGTTTATAGCCGAGGCCGCGCCGAAAAAAACAAATTTTAAGAACAGAGCGCCGCGCTATCCCATGCGCTTGATGACGGCGGCAGCGTGCCTCTGCATAGTCGCGGCGGTATTCTTCGGCTATTGGCTGATAAGCCCCGCCAGGCTGCAAAAGATATCACTCGGCACAGTGGGCTTTTCCGGCGAGGGAGCCGGCGCTCACACGCCTGTTGTGCGCGACATAAGCGAATACACGACGGGAAACCCGTGGAGCGCGGAGATGAAGCTGAAGCGTCTGCCTGTCTACAAAAACACGCAGTCGCTAAGCTATGACGAGCTGCTCTCGACCGTGCGCAAAACTGCCGAAAAATCAGGCGCGCAGATAAAGTCGGTGACGCATGAGAATCTCCCGGAATGCGAGTGGGTAGTCAGCGAAAATTCGCTCTACGCCGTCAGAGCCGAGACGGACATCGGGACGGTTTCCGCATATGTGACGGGCGATGTCAGTATAGTCTTTTACGAGCCCGTCGCCAGCGAGGGTACCGGGCGCGAGGCGGCCGAATATTTCCTCGGGAAGTACTCCGCGGTCACAGGTTTCAAAGATCCCGTGCTCTGCGTCATTCGGTACTTTGATGCGAACGGCGAAGATCGCTCGGAATACCGATGCTATGACAACGCGAGCGCCGCGCTCAAGCGGGTGGAGAACTATAATTTCGAGAGCGTGTATTTTGATATAAACGAAAACGACGAGCTTGAGTCAATAAGAATAAGCTCCGTTGACGGAGCAAAAAAGCTCGGGGACTATCCGGCGATATCGCTCGGGGAGGCGGAGAAATTGCTGCTCGACGGAAAATATATCTCCGGCTCGGCGGACGGGATAAAGGACGGCAGGGTGACGCGCGAGAAAATAAAAAAGACCGAGCTCGTCTATTCGACCGACGCTATGGACAGCTGCTTCGTGCCGTATTACAGATTCTATGTTGAACTGGATCACTCGCCCGTTCCCGGTCTAAAATGCTACGGTGAGTTCGATGTTCCCGCGATAAAAGGAGAGTATATCTCCGAATAAGCAAATATTTTCGGGGCCGTCCTCAGGGCGGCTCTGTTTTTTTATAATTTGTTTATTGGCTTGCGCGTCAAAAGGTGCTACAATTATATATCGATACAGCGAAGCGTTCGCGGAATGACTTCGCAAAAAATTCCCGAAAAAGCCGGAGACGGCGGGAGGAGTAGACGATGAAAAAAATAACAAACGGCAAAATCTTCGCCCTGTGCCTCGGAGATTTTGCGAGAGGACTCATCAACGGTATAATCACAACGTACCTGCTGACGTTCTTCATCCCCACGAACTCGAACACCACATTGCCGCAGTTCTTTGCGAAAGCCGCGCTGACCATGGCAATAATCCGCGGAATCGGCACCGTTATAGACGCCGTCACCGACCCGTGGGTCGCAAGCCTTTCGGACAACAGCAAGGCAAAGAGCGGCAGACGCATATCCTTTATGCGCTGGTCGGCCATACCCTACGGCCTGTTCTGCCTGCTTATCTTTTTCCCGCCCGTGTCGGGCTCGAGCATTATAAACGCCATATGGGTCGGCGTGATGCTCGCCCTCTATTACCTGTTCTCAACGCTCTATAATATCCCCTACAGCGCACTGCAGGCCGAGGTCGTCGCGGAGCCGCGCAAGAGAGTTTTCCTCTATTCGATAGTGAGCCTGCTCTATGTCGTATCGTCGGCTATGGTGTTCTGCACCTCGATGATAAAGAGCTTGCTCATGGGAAACGGTGTCCCCGAGATATGGGCGCTTCGCATACCGTTCATCGTGTTCTGCGTGCTCGGCGGAATATCGGCGCTCATCCCGTCGTTCGTAATAAAGGAGAAGGACTATGTCGAGCCCAAGGAGTATCACCAGTCCATCTGGGGCGCTTTAAAGGCTACGGTCTCCTATCCGAACTTCGCCATAATCACCGTGGGATATCTCATTATGTGGATAGCGTTCACCTTCTTCAACACCGCCGAGGTCTATTACATAACCAATCTGCTGAGTCTCGGCGACGAATGGGTGACCTACGTCTCGGTCATCTCGATAGGAGTCGGCATAATGACCTATCCGCTCGTCAATATCCTGGCGCGCAAGGTCGGCAAAAAGCCGCTGCTGCTCGGCGCGTGCATAACCTATGTTCTGCTCTACTGCGCCATTTTCAACTACAAGCTCGTTATCGGCGCTATAGGCGCGAAGCCGTTTGCGATACTCATCGGCCTCGTCATAGCCATGCCGATAGCGATAACCAATATTATCCCCGCGTCTATCTTCGCGGATCTTGCGCAGTACGACTCGATAAAGACCGGTCAGAACAGAGCCGGTATGTTCTTCGCCGCGCGTAACTTTGCCAACAAGATGTGCCAGTCGATAGTCGTTATAGCGTGTTCGCTCCTGCTCGGCATGGGCGCGGACGGCACGGGCGCCGCAACGAGCAAGGGCGTTCGCAACACGGCGCTTGTGGCGATGATATTCGTCGCGGTGTCGGTCATTGTCTATGTCTTCTATAACGACAAGGAGATAAGCGCCGCGATAAAGGCGCACAACGAGGCGCAGGAAAAAGAGAGCAAAAAAGCCTGATTTCGGCGCAAAGCAAGCAAACAAACATAAAATCAACCGCCCCCGATCGGAGGCGGTTTTGTGTTTTATTTTATCTTTAATTCGGCAGCTGCTCGAGCGAGCGGAATTCATAGCCCTGATTTCGCGCCCAGTCGATTATATCGGCGAGGGCGGCGGCATTGTCGGGCGAGACGGAGTGGAGCAGTATGACTGCGCCCGGATGCAGGCGCGAGGTCACCGTGTCGAAAGCGTACTGCTTGCCCTTTGTGTCGTTGACATCCCAATCGGCGTAGGCCACCGACCAGAACACCGATTTATATCCGAGCGAGGAGACGAGGTCGAGCGACGACGCGGAATAAGAGCCCATAGGGAAGCGGAAATACGGCGAGGAATAGCCGAATTTTTCGCGCAGGTAGTTGTCGCATTTCTCTATCTCCGCCGCCATCTTCTCGCGGCTTATCTTCGAAAAATCCGGGTGGGTAGTCGAGTGGTTGCCGACTATGTGCCCCTCCTTTATCATCCTTGCTGTGAGTCCGGGCTCGGCCTTGATATTCGAAAGCGTGCAGAAAAACGCGGCGGGAACTTTCTTCTGCTTCAGTGTATCGAGCACGCTCGAGGTGTACCCGTTCTCCCAGCCGCAGTCGAAGGTGAGATAGAGCACCTTTTCTTTAGTCTTTGTGTCTATCGAGACGGCGTTAAAGCCGTTAGAGTCAAAATATTTCTGGGCGTTCGTCGAGTTCTGATGCGGCACGCCGTTTTTCGATACGCCGAAGCTGTATCCCACGGTAGCGGTCGAAAGTCCGCGCGTGTTCTGCGGGTCGGATACGGTGAACTTCGCTTTCGGCAGAGGGGAGAGCCCCGTATAAGTGCCGGTGCTCGGGTCAAGCTTGCCCTTCTCCGTCCTGCGCTGCGGCGCTGTCACGCGCTCCGCGGAGGTAGTTTTAGGTGCCTGCGTCGTCTGCGTTGCCTCGGTCGTCTGTGCAGGCTCGGTCGTTGTCTCGCCGCGAGTCTCCCCCGTCACGGGTGCATTGCCCTGAGTGGTGTCGTCATCGACTATCTTCGTTTTGCACGCGCACAGCGAGAGCAAAAGCGTCAGCGCGAGCGCAAGGCTTAAAAATCTTCGTCTCTTCATTTAACACAGTCCTTTCACAGATATTCGTGATTATTGTGTGCCGAAAAAGGCGATTTTAAAAGGCTGATGATATCAGACTCCAAAAAACATTTTATGTTTGTGCTATACCAATTTACATTATATCACAATAACCAATAAAATCAATCGGGAATCCCCAAAATTCGCTTTCTTTAGTGGGAGCGGTGCATTGACACCGGGCGGGCGATAATATATAATTAAGTGTATTTGATTTTTCGGAGGTGCGTTTAAGTATGGTCAGAGCAATTGTGGGTGCCAACTGGGGCGACGAGGGTAAAGGTAAAATTACCGATATGTTCGCGGCTCAGGCGGATATGGTCGTGCGTTTCCAGGGCGGCGCCAATGCGGGACATACGATAATCAACGACTACGGCAAGTTCGCGCTCCATCTTCTGCCGTCAGGCGTGTGCCAGCCCGGCACGGTCAACATCATCGGCAACGGCGTGGCTCTCGATATCGAGAAGCTCGTCAAGGAGATAGAGCACGTCACTTCGGCAGGCGTACCGCAGCCCAATATCCTCGTTTCCGAGCGTGCGCAGATCATGATGCCTTATCATGTTATGCTCGACACCTATGAGGAGGAACGCCTCAAGGATAAAAAATTCGGCTCGACAAAGAGCGGCATAGCTCCGTTTTATTCGGACAAGTATGCGAAGATAGGCTTCCAGGTCTGCGAGCTGTTTGACGACGAGTATCTCAAAGAAAAGCTCGAGAGAGTCTGCGAAGTAAAGAATCTTCTGCTCGAGCACGTCTATCACAAGCCTGCGCTTGACGTTGACGAGCTGTTCGAGTATATGTTAAAGCTCCGCGAGCTTGTCAGACCCTATGTCGCGGACACCGGCAAAATTATCCGTCAGGCCGTCAGGGACGGTAAGAACATCCTGCTCGAGGGTCAGTTAGGCTCTCTGAAGGATCCCGATTTCGGCATCTATCCCATGGTCACATCGTCGTCTACCCTCGCGGGCTTCGGCGCTGTCGGCGCAGGCATCGCGCCCTATGAGATAAAAGAGATAATAACCGTCACCAAGGCGTATTCGAGCGCCGTGGGAGCGGGAGAGTTCATCAGCGAGATTTTCGGCGAAGAGGCGGACAAGATGAGAAACCACGGCGGCGACGCCGGAGAATACGGAGCGACAACCGGCAGACCGCGCCGCATGGGCTGGTTTGACTGCGTCGCTACCCGCTACGGCTGCGAGGCTCAGGGCGCAACCGCAGTAGCACTCACAGCTCTCGACTGCCTGTCCTATCTCGACGAGATAAAGCTCTGCGTCGGCTATGAGATAGACGGCGAGGTTACAAAGGATTTCCCCGTCACCCCGCTGCTTAAAAAGGCAAAGCCCGTCTATGCCACACTGCCCGGATTCAAGTGCGATATCCGCGGCATAAGAGATTTTGACAAGCTTCCCAAGGAGGCCCGCGACTATGTTCTCTTCATCGAGAAGGAGATAGGCGTGCCGATTAAGTTCGTCTCCAACGGACCGAGAAGAGAAGAAATAATAGTCAGATAAAAAGGGTGATATAATGCAGGACGACCATGAAAAAGTGCTTGTGCTCGATTTCGGCGGCCAGTACAATCAGCTCATCGCGCGCCGCGTGCGTGAGCACAATGTCTATGCCGAGATAAAACCGTACAGCCGCATAACCGTCGAGGAGATAAAGTCGGCGGGCTATGTCGGAATAATATTTACAGGCGGACCGAACAGCGTCTATGACTCCGCTTCGCCTCACTTTTCGCCCGAGATACTCGACGCGGGTATCCCCGTGCTCGGCATCTGCTACGGCGCTCAGCTCATAGCATATATGGCGGGCGGCACGGTTAAGACGAGCGGCTCGAAGAGCGAATACGGCAAGATAGCCATGACCCGCAGCAAGGACAGCCGTCTGCTCGGGAACATCCCCGAGGATACGAGCGTCTGCTGGATGAGCCATACCGACTATATAAGCGCTCTGCCCGAGGGCTATAGGGTGACAGCCGTCACGCGCGACTGCCCGTGCGCCGCGATGGAAAACGACGAAAAGAAAATCTACGCCGTTCAGTTCCATCCCGAGGTCATGCACACGCAGTACGGCGAGGAGATATTCAAAACTTTTCTCTTTGATATCTGCTCCTGCAAGGGCGATTGGGTCATGTCGAGCTTCGTCGACGAGCAGGTAAAGAGCCTGCGTGAAAAGATAGGCGACAAGACGGTACTCTGCGCCATGTCCGGCGGAGTGGACAGCTCCGTTGCGGCAGTGCTGCTGCACAGAGCGGTCGGCAAGCAGCTGACCTGCGTCTTCGTCGACCACGGTCTGCTCAGAAAGAACGAGGGCGACGAGGTTGAGCATATATTCCGCGAGCGCTTTGACATGAAGCTCGTCAGAGTCAACGCACAGGAGCGTTTTCTCACCAAGCTCGCAGGCGTGACCGAGCCCGAGAAGAAAAGAAAGATTATAGGCGAGGAGTTTATCCGCGTTTTCGAGGACGAGAGCAAGAAGCTCGGCAGGATGAATTTCTTCGTTCAGGGAACAATATATCCCGATGTTATCGAGAGCGGCGTGGGCGACGCGGCGGTCATCAAGAGCCACCACAATGTCGGCGGACTGCCCGACCACATCGATTTTGACGAGCTCATCGAGCCCCTGCGCGACCTGTTCAAGGACGAGGTTCGCAAGGTAGGACTCGAGCTTGGAATACCCGAGGACCTTGTATGGCGTCAGCCGTTCCCCGGCCCCGGACTTGCTGTGCGTATCCTCGGCGACATAACGGAGGAAAAGTTAAGCATCCTCAAGGATGCGGACGCCATCTTCCGCGAGGAGATCAAGCTCGCCGGCATCGACCGCGACATCAACCAGTATTTCGCGGTGCTCACCAACGTCCACAGCGTCGGCGTCATGGGCGACGCGAGAACTTACGACAGCCTCATCGCGCTTCGCGCGGTGACTACCGACGACTTTATGACGGCGGACTGGGCGCGAATCCCGTTCGAGGTGCTTGCAAAGGTCTCGAACCGAATCACCAACGAGGTCAAGGGAGTCAACCGCGTAGTCTACGATATTACAACAAAGCCCCCGGCAACGGTGGAATGGGAATAAAATTCACAAGGAGAACAAACTATGAGCAGCAATGTGCGTCCCGAGTCCATGGAAAGAATAACCACATCCAAGCTTGCAAATAAATTTATCGAAGAGCAGGTTGCAGCCGTGCGCGAGCAGGTAGGCGACAAAAAAGTTCTTTTAGCGCTGTCCGGTGGCGTCGACTCGTCCGTAGTCGCGGCGCTGCTTATCCGTGCGATAGGCAAGCAGTTGGTCTGCGTCCACGTCAACCACGGACTTATGCGCAAGGGAGAGAGCGAGCAGGTCATCGAGGTTTTCAGAAACCAAATGGACGCGAACCTTGTCTATATAGACGCTGCCGACCGTTTTCTTGATCTCCTTGCCGGAGTCAGCGACCCCGAGCAGAAGAGAAAGATAATCGGCGGCGAATTCATAAAAGTATTTGACGAGGAGGCCTCGAAGCTTGAGGGCATCGAGTTCCTCGCGCAGGGAACGATATATCCCGACATCCTCGAATCTCACGGCGTAAAGGCTCACCACAACGTCGGCGGTCTGCCGGAGGACATGAAGATGGAGCTTGTCGAGCCCGTAAAGCTGCTCTACAAGGACGAAGTCCGCGTTGTCGGCGAGGCGCTCGGCCTGCCGCACAGCATGGTCTACCGTCAGCCGTTCCCGGGACCCGGACTCGGAGTGCGCTGCCTCGGCGCGATAACGAGAGACCGTCTGAACGCCCTGAGAGAGGCGGACGCCATACTCAGAGAGGAGTTCGACAAGAACGGGCTCGCAGGCAAGGTCTGGCAGTATTTTATCGCCGTGCCCGACTTCAAGAGCGTCGGCGTGCGCGACGGCAAGCGCTATGAGGGCTGGCCGGCAATCATCCGCGCGGTGAACACCACCGACGCCATGACCGCCACAATAGAGGAGATACCCTATCCTCTCCTGCACCATATCACCGACCGCATCACCCACGAGGTCGAAGGCATCAACCGTGTCGTAATGGACCTCACCCCCAAGCCGATCGGAACGATTGAGTGGGAGTAGTTCCCCCTGGTTTAGATGTGCCGAAAAAACCAGTATTTATGCGCCTTTCGGGACTTGGCACTTTTTGAGTAACCGTTTTTGCAACACTTTTGCAACACTTTTTTCAAAAACGTGTTTTGCAACAGATGAAATAGTAACACTTGGCTTACAACTAAACCTAAAAATCGCATAATTTTTAAGGCTTCTGCCCTGTTAGGGGCGGAAGCCTTTTTGCATATTTGATAAAATTTCCCCTTTAATATATCATCAAATCAGATAAAACAGCGAGGTGGATAGTATGAAAGGAGAAAAATACCATATATATTTAAGTACAAAAGAAAGAAACGAAATTGGTGCAGTATATCAAGGTGCACCGCAAATGTTTTTATACGCCCTTGCTCACAAAATGCAAACTGAACAGCCACCTTGCTGATATTAACCGACAGGCGGAAGAAATGTTTTTCCGGCTGGTAAAGCAAATGGCAGAGCGTGAGGGTGTGACCGAACAACTCAAAGTCGATAATCAAATGGCGTGGGTTGCTCGGATGAATAACATCCGCAGCAGAGCCACCGAGGTAGTGAACACTGATTTGATTTACACCTAACCGGTAAACGGCGGCAGGGATTTTGCTCTCTGCCGCCGTTCGATGTTTTTTGCAATGAATTGATTTGCTTAAAAGATATTATAACATTTCACGCTTTTTGGATGCAGCAAGAATATCTAAATGTTGCGAAACATTACCCCATCTTTCTGTTATTTTCTTTTTCAATTCGCCATTTGTTTCAACAAAACCGATTTCTAATAAAATGTAGTACTCTAAAATCTCAATTAATACAGTATTATATATTTGTAATTCTTCTTGAGATAAAATTCTATATTTATCCTTTATGCTTTCATCGTAATGAATATAATAATTTCGGGAATGAGCAATGATTGACGGGAAATCTTTATAATTAATATCGCCAGTATCAAAGTGTATTTTCCATTCAGCAAGTAATAGATCTGCAAGTCTGCTTTCAAGAGTGACAAACTTATTGCTATTCGCTAATAAATAAGCTTTATATTCGTCGGCACGTGTTTCTCCAAAAGAAGACAAAAGGTTATCAACTCGCTGCTTGAATTCATCAATGTCGTTAGTGATAAAACGCGAATGATATGTTTCTAACGCTTGAACCAAATTGAGAAATACTCTTGTTTCAGAACTTTTTTCGACATAAAAAGGCTCTAAAAACAATTCGATTATTGGTGCTAATTTATCGTGCTTTGAAAAATAATTTTCGAACGAATTTTGTTTTATTAATTCTCCTAAATTAATCCATTTCCAACTAAGACTTCGTGAAAATGTTTTCATTTCATCTTCGTTTATATTTTCACCATATACCTCTATATTTCGCTCAATATTACTGTCACCATAATTATCAAATAATTCATGAGAATAAACACTAACAGCTTCAACATTTATTCTTCTTCGAGTTGATATTTCTATTAACCGCTTTAACTTTTCAAATATTTCATTAAAATGAATAAATGTTTGTTCGTCCTCAAAGCTTATTTCAATAACACCGTATTGCTTTAACTCAATCTTTTCAGTCAACAGTTCTCTATCAACACATGGCAAAAAAGAACCGTATACCAAATAATTAATGGTAAACTTTTGGTTGCTATATATTTGCTTTTTGACGTCTTCCTTTTTACTTCTTACTTCATAGTTTTCACCAATATAATAGGCAGATTCTTCACCCCACTCGATTATATTGGACAGGGTATAATGAGCTTTATAAAAAGTTTGTTCCGCTTGTCCTTTTTCTCCGATACCACAAAGAATATATGAAGCATCAAAAGTAAATACAGTTGTGCTAAAAGATATCATGTCTTCCATGCTTAATCTTCTCAAGTCAAGTAACGTGAATTTGAACCCAGAGTCCAATTGTCCACATAAATGTGGCATTTCCAAAGGAACTTCTAAAAAACTTCCCATAATACTTTTGTTTTTGACATTGATTTTTAATATTATGCCACATTGTTTTTCATTGTAATATAAATCACACCGATACTCTTTATCGGCATAATATACTTTACCACTACCTCTATACGGAATTTCCATAATTTCACCTCATATTCTATCCCCATACGGCAATGATCTCATATAGTTTTCCATAAAAGCAAAGTCAGGTTGACCTTCAACTGTAGCTGGCAGCAGCAATTCTAAATATGGTAATGTTATGTTAGCTTGTCTGCCATAACTATAACGGTATTTGTTGGCCTTAAGAACAGTGATGCAAAACAATTTGGCAAGTTTACTCATAGGTTTTAATGGAATAAGCAGATATAAATCTCGGCCGCTATAAAATGGTTCTTCTTGCAGAAAAGTGGATAGAACACTTCCACCACCTGCACATGTAATTAAACCTGCAGATTGAGGTTCTTTTCCTTCAACGCGCTTAACTCGTGAACTAACTCCATTGTTAGATTCTGTACGAGCAACAAAATTTATTGCATCGGGATCATCATCTTCAGCTTCTATACAAGCATTCAGTTCCATATTTATACCGTATTTAACTTCAAACAATTCATTCACTTTAAAAGGTTTCCACGATTCAACACCAAGTGTAAGTGATGAGTACCCCCCCTGATTAGCGGTAGATAACGGCTTGTGTTTTATCGATTTTATATATTGTTCTATATAATTCCAATCGGGCTCATTATCGGGTGTTGAGGGTATTTTTATTATTGTGTTGGAGATCAAGTCCATTTTGAAAGCTCTACCGTAACTGTACTTATACTTCTCTTGTTTTAATATTGATATAAGAAATAGAGCGGTGTACAAATTAAGCCAGTCAGCACGACAAATAACCATATGATCTCCGCATACAAAGTCTTCACCCTGATAAAAACAGGTTGCAGTCGTATCGCCGATGGCAATAGCATTTGCTTTTTCTATACCCGAAAGGTCATTATTTAAAACATAACAATCACAGCCGTTGTTCATTTCCGTTCTGGAAATAAAACGAATTGTATTGTCAGAGGGAACATTATAACACTCGAGCTCGCCTTTTACGTGAGCTTCAGCTTTATGTATTTCCGAGAACAAATCCCCCAGGCGAAACTCTTTCCAACTCTCTACATTAAGATTCATAAATATGTCCCTCCTTAACAAGGTAGGCGAGATAATCATTTATTGTTTGCTGAAAATCCTGTTCTGTAAGCTTCGTATAATCCGTTTTCATATAAGCTTCACAAAGCCACTCATCATCGCCATTAACTTTATGAGTTGCCGAAAGACCGTCTACAGAACGCCTGTTACGATATAGTTCAATCCATTCACGCTCAATTTCTACCCATTTACTCTTGCCTGTATCAGTATCAATTTGCTCGACACGGCCCAGATTTTTCTTCTTTTTAAACCCATCATCTTTACAATACCCGAAGAAAGTATCGGGATTGGAAACATCATTATGTTTCGTGCCGATTTTAAACACCATACAACAGGCTGAAGCACTTGCTCCTGGGTAGAATATTTCATTTGGAAGGGTAAATACGGCATCGAGGGTATTTTCCTCAAGGATTTCTCTTTTGAGTCGAGCTATTTCGCCGCTGGTACCGATAGCACAGGCAACGGGAAGCAATACTGCCAGTTTTGCCTGATGATTGATAGAATTTAGCGTGTCAGCCAAATACTTTACAAAATATAATCCTTTTGACGGATCTTCTTTTTTGTCCCTTGCCCAAGTATCAACATAGACCTTCGGAAGATGGACTCGTTGGCCATTATACGGAGGATTCATCAGAATTACATTCGGTTTTGCTTCCTTGATCCACTCCGCCAATGCAAAGCAACTTCCCTGACGGATATTTGAGTTTCCGTCTGAGTGAATCAACATATTAGTTGTAGCAAGTCCATACACATTTTCATCAAACTCAATACCGAAGATTTGATGTTTCTTAACCTTGTCCTGCTCGGCGGCAGTAGCACAATCATCAAGTGCCTGTGTCATTGCACGAACGAGGAATGATCCGCTACCGCAACAAGGATCAAGGACAACTGAATGTTTGTTAACCCCTGTAATTTTAGCCATGAAATCTGTAATATGGTCTGGTGTGAAAGCCTGGTTTTTGTCAGATTTACCGACATACTTGTTAAAGGTAACAAAGAACAGATTAAGCAGATCCTGACCGGATGTGCTTTTGTCGTTGATAAAAGGCAGAATGTTATCTTCAATGAATTTTAGAATTTCTCTAAAGGCGGCAATGCTAAGTTGGCGAACATACTGATCGCCCAACACATTACGATTTAATAAAGCGAGCTTTTCAGCCTTGTTAATATCGGAATTAAGCAGGTCCTCTAATACTTCTTTTATACGAGTGCGAATTTGTGCAGCAGTCAAAGACGGAGTGGAATAATCAAGACCATTCTTCAATGCTAATAGGCAGGTGCCGACAAATTGACTGCGAAGTTTTTCGGGAATACTATGGCGGTGTAGCATTTCGTTAAGCTTATAGGTGTTCTGCATCACCTTTTCTTTATCATTGATCTTTGATGTATAAAAATCAACATATTCATCCATTGTGCGAAGTGCTATTTCTTTAGGCATCAGGTCACCGTCGGAAATAACACCACGCCAAACCTTAACATTATCATTTGCGGTATTTGCAAGTATAGCTATGATTTTATTCCCAGTAAGCGCCTTTTCATATTCGACATATGCGGAGAGTTGTTCTTCATCTGCCTTTGTAAAATTCTGTTTGGTCTCAATCAGCACAGTAACATTATCTTTCACGAAACGAATATCCAATTTTTCAAAAGCTCGTCCTGCTTTGTTTCGAATAGGATTAAATGTTAAGGACTGTGCCGCAAAAGCTTTCGGATAGCTATATTCATCATTTTCAATATTGCTGGCAAGATATTCTCTGCCAACGGTTGAAATCATATCTGCTCTAATCATATCTATTTCTCCTATCATATCCACCTACCGTTTTGGGCAGACCAATTATCTGTAAATTTCTTGCATTCTACTGCTGCCATAAACGGTTCTGTAAGAAACTCTTTTATGGTTTTCAGCACAGTACCGTAATCATCGGTTTTTGTATCAATTTTACGAACAAAGGCTTTCCACTTTTTCTGCATTGCGCCGTCTCTGTCAAAGCCCATTACCTGCTCAAACTGTTCAACGGTAAAGCTATGTCCACGGTTTTCAAAGGTCTTTTTCAGTGCTTCCGTCAG
>ULSO01084608.1_pt1 | contig 13960 bp, 4 predicted proteins | sample 1956701 | NCBI WGS metagenome assembly ULSO01 (sample SAMEA4835708, study PRJEB28245) | human gut metagenome | biome: gut microbiome; material: fecal sample | place: Denmark | collected 2008 | reverse complement strand
GCAGAGGTCGCGGGTTTGAGCCCCGTTTCCCGCTCCATTTTATATATTAAGTTGTGGCGCCTTAGCCAAGCTGCTGAGGTTGTTCGAACGTTAGTGAGTTACAACATCAGTATGCAGGGAGCACTAGCGAGTCGCTGGTAAGTAAACTTATTCGTGACTATAATTTAATATTTGTGGCGCCTTAGCCAAGCGGTAAGGCACGAGTCTGCAAAACTCTGATCATCGGTTCGATTCCGATAGGCGCCTCCAAAAAATAAAAAAACAATGAAATTTTATTAAGTTTCATTGTTTTTTTATAGAATAAATTGATGAATTCCTACGGAAACTTAATAAAACGCCAATTTAACTATAAAAAAACTTGAAAATGTTACAAAAATGTAATATAATTGTAATATAATGCGTAAAAGTTTAATTAAAAAACGGAAAATGTATATCCGTAAGTATAAAAAATAAGGCTACAAAAATGTATGTAACATAGGAAAAAACTGCTATTGACATTGATAAAATACGAAAGTAAAATATAAGTATAATATTATAACTAAAAGGAAGGTAAATCAATGAGAAGAAAAGGAATAATATTTATAACAATTTTGTTTTTGACAACTTGCATATTTAGCTTGTTTACAACAGTTAAAGCAGCTACAGGCAGTATGTATCTTAATATTAAATTATTAAGAAATTCAGGCTATGGGTACAAATTAGCAAGCAATAACAAAAATGTATGGAAAATTTATGAAACAGATGGAAATGGTAATGATAAGGGATTAAACAGTACAATATATTGTTTAAAAGGTGGACCAGGATTTGGTTCTAGTGATTATGTATCAGGAGTACCTCAAGAAACACATTACACACAATATTTTAATTTAAAAGACCCAGATAGCATAACACCAGATCAATATAAAAATGTTTTACCAGATACATCAAGTAAAGAATATAAGGCATTGTTATGGATATTAGATAATTGTTACGTAGCACCAAAAACAAATCCAACAACAGAAGAAGCTAATAGAGCAGTTCAGGATAAAAAGAACTTGTTGGATGCTGCAGCTGAGTATGCAAAAAAATCTGGAAATCCAGACGTAACAATCAGTAAATTGGAACTTTTAACTGATGATGATATAGATGCAGTACAACAATTAGCAGTATGGTATTATACAAATCCTGAAGGAGATGCATACCATGTTACTAGTATTGATTTTTGGTTAAATACTGTACAAGGAACTGAGAATAGTACATTTAAATCATTGATTAATTTTGGAGATGACGGATGGGATAGAGCAAATGCTTGTCAAGCATTATTTGACTATTTAGTACAAACTCCACAAGAAACAAATTTTACATATACTATTGATAATAGTGCTGTGACACCAAGCCCAATAAAGATAGCTGAAACAGATGCCAAAATTGTAAAAGATGGAAATAATTATGTAGTTGGACCATTCACACTACAAAGACAAGGAAATATAGCTTATTCTTTTAATGCAAAATTTTTAGACCAAAATGATAATGAGGTTTCAAATATAACATTATTAGATTCAAATAAAAAACAAACAAATGCAACACTTAAAGAATTAGTTGGACAAAATTTTTATATTTCTGTACCAATAAGTGCAAATATTGAATCAATTAAGCTTGAAATATCAGGTTCATATACAACAACAAAATCAACATATTGGTCAGTAGAAAATCCAGATCCTACTAAAGACCAACCTGTTGTTAAGGTTGAAAAAGAAAAAGTAGACTTTTCAGACAGCAAAACAGTTATAAAAGAAGAGGAAAAATACTTTGACTTAGCATTAAGAAAATTTATAATATCAATAAATGGCCAAGCACCATCAATTGATAGAACACCACAAATAGATGCCTCAGAATTAACTAAACTAGTTAGTGGAGACATAACAACAGCTAATAAAGTACATCCAAAAAATCCATTAACAGTGAACAATGGTGATAAAGTAATATATAAAATTAGAATATATAATGAAGGAAATATAGATGGCTATGCAACAGAGATCACTGACTATTTGCCATCAGGACTAGAATTTATACCAAGCTCAGAAAGTACAATAAATCAAACTTATGGCTGGACAAATCCATCGGGAGATGGAAAGACAATAAAAACAGACTACTTAGCAGATAAATTAATTACAGCATTTAATGGAACAGAACTAAACTATTTAGATGTAGAAATTGAATGTAAAGTAGTGGCACCAGCTCAATCAACAGACCAAAAATTAAAAAATATAGCAGAAATAACAGGGCATAAAGATAAGGATGGAAATGAATCTATAATTGACCGTGATTCTCAACCAGATAACGTAAAAATAGATAATTATGGTACAACAAGCCAAGAAGATGATGATGATTTTGAAGACTTAATAATGTTTGGAAAATACTTTGATTTAGCATTAAGAAAATTTGTTACAGCTGTAAATAACAAAGAAATTACAAATAGAGAACCACAGGTTGTTCTTGACTCATTAAAAGATGGAAGTTCAACAACAGCAACATATAATCATCCAAAAACACCAGTAAGTGTATATAACGGAGATACTGTAACATATACAATTCGTGTATACAATGAAGGGCAAGTAGATGGTTATGTAACAGAAATAACAGACCATTTACCACCACAACTAGAATTTATAGTAGACGATGATTTAAATGCAAAATATGGATGGATATTATCTGAAGATGGAAGAACTGTAAAAACAAATATAACATCTTCAACAACAACAAGCTCTGCAAGTAGAGATCAAATTTATGAAAATAGAACAAACAACACAGACAAAGTTCTATTAAAAGCATTTGATGGAAATGTACTAGACTATATTGATGTTAAAATTAAATGTAAAGTAAAAGGCAATATTAGCTTATATGAAAAAATAACAAATATTGCAGATATTACAGATTTTACAGATAAGGATGGTAACACTGTAATTGATAGAGATTCACAAAAATCAAATGTAGTAATACCAACAGATGCAACATTACCAACATACAAAGATACAGAAATTGAACGTGGAGATGCATACATTGCAGGTCAACAAGATGACGATGACTTTGAAAAATTAATACTTAAAAAATTCGATTTAGCATTAAGAAAATTCATTACAGGTGTAAATGAAAAAGAAATCACAAGTAGAGCACCAGTATTTACAAAAACAACAGACGGCAAATATGAATATGTACATCCAAAAGATCCAGTTGAGGTAGCAAATGGAAATACGGTTATATATACATTAAGAATATTTAATGAAGGTAATGTGGCAGGATATGCTGAAGAAGTTAAAGATAACTTGCCAGAAGGATTAGAGTTCTTACCGGAAAATACAATAAACACTGCATTTAAGTGGAAGATGTATAAAGAAGATGAAACTGAAACAACTGATGTAAAAGAAGCAAAATATATTAAAACAGATTATTTATCTAAAGCAAATGAAACTGTTGAAGGTAATAATTTACTAAAAGCATTTGACCCTGAAACAATGACAATGCCTGATTATAAAGATATAAAAATTGCATTTAAAGTAACAGAGCCAAATACATCTGACAGAATTATAATAAACACAGCAGAAATAGCTGATGACGCAGATGAAGATGGCAATGAAGTTGATGATGTTGATTCAACACCAGACAACAACGTTTCAGATGAAGATGATCAAGATATAGAAAAAATTAAGGTAAAATATTTTGATTTAGCATTGAAAAAATGGGTAACAGAATCAATAGTAACATACAATGGAAAGACTACTATAACTAAGACAGGACATACCGGAGATGAAAACCCAGAACCACCAGCAAAGGTTGAAATTCGTTCAGATAGAATCAACAAAACTACTGTAAAATTTAAATTTAGTATTAAGGTAACGAATGAAGGAGAAATAGAAGGATATGCTAAAGAAATAATAGACTATATTCCAGAAGGACTAAAATTCGTTGCAGAGGATAATCCAAAATGGAGATTGACAGATGACGGAAAAGTATTAACAGACCAACTAAAAGATGTTCTTATAAAACCAGGAGAAAGCCAAACTGTAGAAATTATACTTACTTGGATAAATGGAAAGAACAACATGGGATTAAAAACAAACTGGGCTGAAATTTATGAAGATTATAATGAATATGATTCACCAGATATCGATTCAACACCTGGCAATGACAAAAAAGGAGAAGATGATATTGATGAGGCACCAGTTATTTTAACTACTGCAACAGGTAATGCACCTACATATGCTACACTTGCATTAGCATCAATAAGCATGATTGCAGGAGGAGTTATCTTAATTAAAAAATACGTAATTTAACAATAAAAATAATGCTAAAGCAATTTTAGCATTATTTTTTGTTTACATTAAAAAGCGCTTGTGGTATAATATTTTATGTAAAAATGTAACAAAGGAAGGTTGGACATATGAATCAAATTCTTGCAGTTGAAAATAAAAAAAAGGAAAAAGTGAAGACTAAAAAAATAAGAAGAGGTAGACCAATAGAAATAAAAGGCATAGTAGTCTTTTTCGCTGTAATAACTATGGTGTTTGGACTTACACTTGCAGGACAAGGCTCATATGCCTTATATAGAAATGTAGATGACAGAAAGCCGGAGAATATACCATATGTTGAAATAGGAAGAGTAAATGATAAGGCAATAATAAGAGTTGCACATAATATTGAAATTTCTAAAATAATATATTCATGGAATGATGGGGAAGAGAGTGCAATTCCAGTTGGAAGTACTAGAGCTGAAGAAGAAATTACACTTTTAGGATATGATAGTATCTTGAACCTTACAATAGAAGATATAAATGGCAAAAAAGTAAAATATCAAAAACAATATTTATTGACAGGAGTAGATATTACAAAACCATCTATTGAAATTGAAACCAAAGATGGAAACGATAAAATGAAAATTATAGCAAAAGATGAAACAGAAATAGCATATATAACATATCAATGGGAAGACGGCGAACCAGTTACAGTTAATGCAGAACAACAGGGACAAAAAGAAATGATTGTACAAGTACCATTAACAGCAGGATTAAAGAAAATACGAATAATAGCAGTAGATACAAATGGAAATATTGAAGAAATACCTGAACAAGAAATTACTATTACTACTTCAAAACCAGAAATGTCAGTTATTCGTAATAAAGGGCAAATTACTGTAAAAGCATCTGATAAAGATGGGGTAAAAGACATAGTTATTAACTTAAATGGAGAAATATATAAAGCTGAAAATATAAACAGAAAATCAGTTAAGGTAGGACCAGTAAATCTAAGAGAAGGTAATAATACTATCTCAGTTGAAGTGACAAATGTAAGTGGCTATACAGAAAAAGCTACAGCAGAACTACAATATAATCCATAATAAAAGGAGACAAATGATGGCGCAAGAAATTTATTTAATTGATGATGGAAATGAATTAAAAAGCAAGCTAACAGAATTATTTAAAAAAGAAAAAGACTATAAATTTAAAAAAGCTAAAACAACAGACATAGAAACAGTACTTAAAAATATCCCTGCTCTGATAATAATAAATGAAGATGGGATACAAGAAGATATTATAAAACTTTGTAATAAAATCAGGGCAAATGAGGACAATAGTATAACACCAATAATTGTAATATCATCAATAACAGAAAAACAACACAGGGTACAAATTTTGCAAGCATGTGTAGAACACTATATAAAAGCACCAATTGATGAAGAATATCTATATTATACAGTTAAAAATGTAATACGTTTGCTTGATACAAACCGTAGAGTTAGCCCATTAACAGGATTACCAGGTAATGTTCAAATTCAAGCAGAAATAAAAAAACGCTTACTTAACAATGAGCAATTTTCAATTTTATATATAGACTTAGATAATTTCAAAGCATATAATGATGTTTATGGATTTTTAAACGGAGATGAAATGATCAAATTTACAGCAAGATGTATATCTAATCACTTACATGATACAGAAGATGAAGAAAATTTTGTAGGTCATATTGGAGGAGATGACTTTGTTGCCATTACTTCTAATATAAATTGTGAGCAAATATGCCAAAATATAGTATTAGAATTTGACCAAGGAGAACTTAAATATTTTAATAAAAAAGATATTGAAAAAGGATACTTAGAAGTACCAAATAGAAAATGTATAATAGAACAATTCCCACTCACAAGTATATCAATTGCAGTAGTGGTAGTAGACGAAGGCAGATTTAAAAATGTATTAGAAATAGGAGAAACTGCTGCACAAGTTAAACACTTAGCCAAAACTACACCAGGCAGCACATATGTAATAGATAGAAGAAAACATAATAGCTAAAAAAGATTCTCTCTTTGAGAGAATCTTTTTAATTATTATAAAAATAATCCATTATACCATTATAAATTCCCCAAGCTAATTTATCTTGATACTCATCAGTTAAAAGCTGTTGTTCTTCCTCAGGGTTAGATAAAAAACCACATTCTACAATAGATATAGGAATTTCTACATGTTTTATAATATAAACATTATCTAGTTTCATAGCCACTCTTTTATTCTCTTTTTGAATGGAATCATTTAAATTTTGTTGTAAACTCTTAGCTAAAGCAGTACTCTTCTCATCATTTTGCTTATAAAAACATTGCCAACCATAATACTGTTGTTGAGGAATTTTATTTAAATGAATAGAAACAAAAATATCAGCAGAGCTCTCATTACCAATTTTTACTCTATTATGAATATCAGAAATTTTCTTTTCCCTCAAAGTGTTTTTATCTAAATCATAAATGGCATTTTCGTCACTACGAGTCAAAATTACAGTAGCACCAGACTGCTCTAACAAACTTTGAACCTTTAAAGTTATTTTCAAATTTGTTTCAGCCTCAGTAGTACCATTACTAGACTGAGCACCCTCATCAGGTTTACCGTGACCAGCATCCAAAACAATAACCTTATTAGAAACCGGCAAAGAAACAGTAGGAACAGTTTTATCAGTATTTGCAATTTGAAAAACAAAAACAAACACACAAACCAACAAAATACTAGAAATAATACCCAATCTCTTCTTACTCAAAACAACCATAAACCCACCCCATAATCATATATATGAGATAATTCTAAAATTATGCAAAAAGGTGCCATTAGGTGCCAGTGGGTGTCTCTGGGGATGGGGAAAAAAAGCACCCAAATTCAGAATCGGATAAAAAAAGAATTGAATTTGAAAAAATGGTGCTTTTTGACCCCGTCCCAAAAGTCACCCAAAGATGAATAAAAATTCCACTTTTTGAGAAAAATATGTGTAAACATATAATGCAAGGAGTGGAATTTTAAAATGCAATATAAAACCTTAATGATAAAAGGTGCAATTTTAGGTAAAAATCAGTTAGAAGATTATTTAGAAAAAGTGGCTTCAAGCCACAATTTACAGAACTTTTCGGATAAAGAAACATACCCAATTCCAAGATTAAAAGAAAATTTTGAGTTAATTACTCAAACATATAATTTATTAAATGAACATGCAAAATTAAAAATACCAATACATTCAGCAGGAGAGTGGATTTTAGACAATTACTATGTAATAGATGAAACTGTAAAAAACATAAAACTGGAACTTCCAAAACATAAATATACAAAGTTTTTAGGGCTAGCAAATGGAAATTATGCTGGCTTTGCTAGAGTGTATGTTTTAGCAAGTGAAATTGTAAATTATACAGATAATAAAATTGATGGCAAAAATTTAAGTGACTATATACAAGCATATCAAAAAAAGAAAACTTTAAGTATGGAAGAAATATGGAGTATAGGCATTTTTATGAAAATTGCTTTAATAGAAAACATTAGGCAAATTTGTGAAAAGATATATGTTTCTCAGCTCCAAAAATACAAAGTTGAAAATATAATTGAAAGACTAGTTGAACAAAAAAATAAAGATGAATTGCAGTTTACCAAGCTATCAGAATACAAGGATAATTTAACAAAACATACAGAAATGAAATATCCATTTATTGAGTATTTATCATATAAGTTAAAGAAGTACGGCAAAAAGGCATATCCATATATATCTATTTTAGAAGAACAGGTAAATAGAGCAGGTATGGACTTAGACGAAGCTATAAAAAAAGAGCATTTTGAAATTGCTATAAACAAAGTATCAATGGGCAATTGTATTACAAGCATTAAAAATCTAAATAGAATTAGTATGCTAGAAATTTTTGAAAACATAAATGGTGTTGAAGATATATTAAAACAAGATCCAGCAAATGTTTATGAAAAAATGGATTATCAAACAAAAATAGTATACAGAAATGCAATAAAAGAGATAGCAAAAAAAACTAAAATTTCTGAAATATATATAGCAAAAAAGGTATGGCATTTAGCTGATAAAGCAAAAGGTGATAGACAAAAACATGTAGGATATTATTTAATATCAGATGGCAAAGGGCAATTACTGCAAGAGTTGACAGGCAAAAAAACAAACAAGTTATCAAATGATAAAAAAATTGCAATATGGCTTACTGTACTAAGTATTTGCACAGCTATAATTTGTATATTATTTGCAAGTTGTTTTTATGCAAAAGCACAATTTTCAGTATGGTTTGCTGTGCTATTAGGAGTATTGCTAATTATCCCAGTGCAAACCATTTTAGTGCAAATTGCACAATATATTTTAGGAAAATTTATAAAACCAAAGCCAATACCTAAATTGGATTTTGAAGCAGGTGTGCCGGAAGAATCAGCAACTTTTGTTGTTATACCTACAATTGTGAATTCTAAGCAAAAAGTGCAGAAAATAATGAAGAATTTAGAAAAATATTATATGGCAAACAAGAGTGATAACATATATTTTGCACTTTTAGGTGATTGCACAGCAGGAAAAAATGAGAAAGAACCTTTTGACGAAGAGGTTGTAAGTACAGGAATTGAAGAAGCGGAGAGATTAAATAAAAAATATCCAGATAATAACTTTCCAAAGTTTCATTTTTTATACAGAAAAAGAACTTGGAATACAGCAGAAGAATGCTATTTGGGCTGGGAAAGAAAAAGAGGATTATTAAATCAATTTAATGAATATGTTTTAGGAAAAAGTAAAAATGAATTTTTAGCAAATACAATTGAAAAATGCGAAAAAATTCCTAAAATTAAATATGTAATAACCTTAGATGCAGACACTGAACTTTGTCTAAATACTGGATTAGAGCTAATAGGTGCAATGGCACATATATTAAATAAACCAGTATTAAATCATAAACAGGACTTAGTAATAGACGGACATGCATTGATACAACCACGAGTTGGAATTTCACTTTTAGATGTGCAAAAAAGCTATTTTACAAAATTATATGCAGGTTCAGGTGGAAAAGACGCATATACAAATGCCATTTCAGACATATATCAGGACAATTTTGAGGAAGGAATTTTTACAGGAAAGGGAATTTACGATTTACAAATATTTTCTACTGTACTTACAAATGAAATACCTCAAAATACTGTGTTAAGCCACGATTTACTAGAGGGAAGTTACTTAAGATGTGGACTAGCAACAGATATAATGTTACTTGATGGATACCCTACAGGATATAATAGTTTTAAAGCAAGGCTTCACAGATGGATACGTGGAGACTGGCAATTGGTGCAATGGTTAGGCAGTAGCATTATAAATAAAAGAGGAGAGAAAAAGGAAAACCCATTAAGTATATTATCAAGATACAAAATTTTAGACAATTTAGTAAGAAGTTTATTAGAGCCAACAGTAGTAATATCAATGGTTTATGTAAGTATTTTCAAGCTATTGTTTAATATAAAAATATGGCCAATAATAACTTTGCTTGTGATAGCAACAATAATTCCAACTATTTTAGAATTATTAAACCGTATATTATTTAAAAAGGATCAAGAAAAACCACAAAAAACTTTTACAAAAACAATATCGGGACCAAATGCAGCAATTCAAAGAGGATTATTAGCTTTAGGAAATTTACCAGACAAAGCATATTTTAGCTTAAATGCTTGTATAAAAACTTTAAGAAGAGTATTTGTTACCCAAAAACATTTACTTGAATGGATGACAGCAGAAGAAGCTGAAAAAAATGCAAAAAAGGACTTGTTTTCATATTATAAAAATATGATTTCAAACGTTATTTTAGGCGTATTAACACTAGCAATGTTATTTATATTACCATTAAAATTCAGCAATATATTTATACTTTTATTTGGACTACTTTGGACAATTACTCCTGCAGTAATGTGGCAAATAAGTAAAGAATATAAAGTAACGCCACAGCTAGAAAAATTAAATGATGCAGACAAAGAATATTTATTAAATTTAGGCAAAAAAACTTGGCAGTATTTTAAAGAATTTATAAATGAAAAAAGCAATTTTCTACCACCAGATAACTACCAAGAAGATAGAAAACCAAAACTTGTGAATAGAACTTCACCTACAAATATTGGGTTAGGCTTACTTGCAGTAGTAGCTAGTTATGATTTGGGTTACGAAAATTTAGAAGACACACTTAAATTATTGGGAAAAATGCTAAATACAATTAGTAATCTTCCAAAATGGAATGGTCATTTATACAACTGGTATAACCTAGATAATTTACAACCTTTAATACCAAGATATATTTCATCAGTAGATAGTGGAAATTTGGTTGGATATTTATTTACTTTAAAACAATTTTTACTAGAACATATTCAAGAAAACAATGTTGAAGCATTACTTTTAACAGTAGATACACTAATTGAAAACACAGATTTTTCAAAACTATATGATGAAAACACTCGCCTATTTTCAATTGGATTTAATATAGAGGAAAACAGTTTAACAGATTCATATTATGATTTACTTGCATCAGAAGCAAGGCAAACTAGCTTAATAGCAATAGCAAAAAAAGATGTACCAGCAAGACATTGGAACAATTTGAGTAGAACACTTACAATATTGAATAAATATAAAGGACTAATATCATGGTCTGGAACAGCTTTTGAATATTTTATGCCAAATATAAATATTCCTAAATATCCGGGTAGCCTATTAGACGAGTCATGCAAGTTTATGCTTATGAGTCAAAAAGAATATGCTAAAAAACTTAACATTCCTTGGGGAATATCAGAATCAGCTTTTTATTTAAAAGACTTGCAAAACAATTATCAATATAAAGCTTTTGGAATCCCTTGGATAGGATTAAAAAGAGGACTTTCAGATGAAATGGTAACAAGTTCTTATGGAAGTATTTTAGCGCTTACAGAGGCTCCAAAAGAGGTTGTTGAAAATTTAAAAATATTAGAAAAAAACGGTATGTATAAACAATATGGATTTTATGAATCAATTGACTATACTCCAACTAGATTAAAAAAAGGTGAAAAATATGCAGTAGTAAAAACATATATGGCACATCACCAAGGCTTAATATTACTTGCAATAAACAACCTATTTAAGAATAATATAATGCAAAAAAGATTTATGGAAAACCCTGAATTAAAGGCAATAGACATTCTACTTCAAGAAAAAATGCCAGAAAATATAATAATTACAAAAGAGAAAAAAGAAAAAGTAGAAAAAATAAAATATGTATATGATAATAATTATTCAGTAAGAGAAATAACTAAGCCAAACTTGAAAATTCCACAAATAAATGTAATATCAAGTAATGAGTATACAGTTGTAATGAATGCCAAAGGAGAAGGCTATAGTAAGTACAAAAATATACTAATAAATAGGTACAAAAAAACAAATGATATTGAACAAGGAATTTTCTTTTATATAAAAGATGTAAAAACAAATAGAACATGGACTGCAAATAAAATGAGTTATATGAATAATGCAGACAAATATGTAATGTATTTTTCAGATGATCAAAACAAAATAGTAAGACAAGATGGTGGAATAGAAACAATATTAAAAACAAGTGTTATGGCAGATAACCCAGTAGAGTTAAGAAGTTTAGAAATAACAAACCATGGGCTAGAAAGCAAAACACTAGAAATTACAAGCTTTTTAGAACCTATACTTTCAGAACCAGCACAGGACTACAGCCACCCAAGTTTTAACAATTTATTCTTAAACTATGAATATTTAGATGATTTAGAAGCAATTTTAGTTACTAGAAGAAAAAGGACAGATAACGAAAATCAAGTATTTTTAGGTATAAAATTTTACACGGAAAATGAAACAGTAGGAAAACTAGAATATGAAATAGATAAGGAAAAATTTTATGGAAGAAATGAATTAGGGCTTCCAATAGCAATAAAAAATTCAATTCCATTTAGTAACAATATGCAGTTGACCACAGAGCCAATTGCAAGTATGAAAAGAACTATAACAATAAAGCCAGAGGAAAAAGTAACTCTTAATTTAATTCTAGCAGTTGCAGAAACTAAACAAAAAGTGGAGGAAACTCTAAAAGAATTTACAAGCCAAGCTACAATTAAACACAACTTTGAACTTGCGAGAGCTAGTAAAGAAGCGGAAAATAAATATTTAGGAGTAAATGCAAAGCAGACTGAGCTATATCAAAAAATGTTAGGATATTTGTTATATAATAACCCACTAAAAACATTAACTTGTAGCAGTATGGAAGCACCTGTAAGCAGGTTGTGGCAGTATGGGATTTCAGGAGATTTGCCGATACTGTTATTAAAAATAAAAGAAAAAGACGAAATAGAAACTTTAGAAGAAACTTTAAAAGCCTATAACTATTTTAGAGTGAAAAATATATTAGTAGATTTGATAATTATAAATCAAGAAAAATACAGTTATGACGGTAATCTAAGAGATGAAATATATAACAGTATTTCAAATGAGAATTTATCATATTTGCAAAATATAAAAAGTGGAATTTTTGTATTAGAAAATTTATCACAAGATGAGATAAACTTTTTTGAGTATCGTGCAAACTTAACTTTAAATGCAAGTTATGGCAATATATACAGGTATTTAAAAGAACTTGAAGATGAGTATCTAGATAGTATAAAAGATATACCATTTGAAGAAACACCAAGAATGGTAGAAACCATACCAGCTAAAAGAGAAAAATTAACAGAGCTAAAATATTTAAATGATTACGGTGGTTTTTCACAAGACGGAAAAGAATATATAATTCGTGTAAATAAAGATGAAAAATTACCAACAGTATGGAGCCATATCTTAACTAACAAGCAATTTGGAACTTTAGTAACAGAGGGAATGGGAGGTTATACTTGGTATAAAAATAGCAGATTAAATAGATTGACAGCATGGAGAAACTTACCAGTACAAGATGTACCGTCAGAAATAATATACTTGCAAAATGAAGAAAGTAAAAAAGTATGGTCTATGGGCTTAAATCCATGTCCAGACGATAATGACTACTATATCACATATGGATTAGGATATGCAAAATATCGCCATCAAAGTGATGAAATAAGTCAAAATTTAGAAATGTATATTCCAATGGAAGATAATATAAAGGTGCAAACTCTAAAACTTGAAAACAATGGACTAAAAAAGAAAAAACTAAAACTTGTGTATTATATAAAACCAGTGTTAGAAGAAGATGAGCTTAAATCAAATGGATATTGTACTTTAGAATTTATACCAAATTCAAATGTGATTTGTATGAAAAATACTGCCCAAGAAGAGACATTTTTACAATATTTATTTGTATCAAGCAGTGAAAAAATAACATCATATACTGGAAGTAAGCAAAACTTTGTGGGAAATGGAGGTTTAGCAAATCCAGATGGAATACGCCAAATAAAATTAGATAATTCAAACAGTTTATGGCAAAATGGAATAATTGCTATTCAATGTGAGGTAGAACTAGAAGCACTAGAAAGCAAGGAAATTGTATTTACATTAGGTGTGGGTAAAACTGTTTTAGAGTGCCAAGATATAGCATACAAGTATTGTAATTTAAGCAAAGTAAAAGAAGAATATGAAAAAACTAAAAATTACTGGAGAGGCATAACAGATAATCTACAAGTAAGTACACCATTGGAAT
>ULSO01007680.1_pt1 | contig 13972 bp, 9 predicted proteins | sample 1956701 | NCBI WGS metagenome assembly ULSO01 (sample SAMEA4835708, study PRJEB28245) | human gut metagenome | biome: gut microbiome; material: fecal sample | place: Denmark | collected 2008 | reverse complement strand
TAAAAAATCAACCTATTCCACAACCTTTGGTGTTGACCCTATTTTTAGCGGAAAAGTCGGAAAAATCGGAAAAGTAGAGCAATAAAATCGGTTATGACCTATAAGCCGCAAAGCCTTTATTTTAGCGGGAATCCGCTCCATTAAACACGGAGAAAAAGCCTCGTATAACCTCTTAAAATTGAAAATTTTTGAATTTTCTAAAAAAGGCGTATTTTTGTCCCAAAAATTTTACTAACATAGACGTTTCAGCGTACACCTCCAAATTCGCAATTTTTTGTCTAACGCTTTTGTAGCATATAATAAATTGTATCGTAAGATTTCTATCGTCAATCATTGTTGGGACGAGCTTATATATATATTAGCGTCTATAATGACCTTGGAAATCTGCCACCTACTTGCTGTATAGTGCATTATAGTTTTCCTCTTTAAATATTTTATTTATGTTTTTATAGTTGTCGACTTATATGCCGTTTACGCGTGTAATGCCTTTGAATGCTTATTTTGCATTAAATTTGTGAAATATTATAATGTTTACGATACTATTTTCTCCATACCTTTCGTGTTTATATTTTAATATGGAGTATCTATTATTTTTATGTGCGTAAATTTTAAAAGATCATTTCTCTTTGACTCATTGTAAAATTTCATAGCCCGCAAAGATTGCCGTGGTCTGTCATTGCTACAGCTAGCATTTCAAGCTTTTTAGCGCGTTATTATGTTGGAAATTTTTATACAGTTCTCCAAGAAGCTATGATCCGTATGAACATGAAGATGTACAGAATTTTTCATTTTTTATATCTAAATTTGGATTTAACAATGGCAGAAATAAATTTCCCGGGCCGTTTTAGGAGTTAACTTTTTGATAAACTCATTTGCAGCCTGAATGGAAAGATGTCCGTGGGAGCTTCTTCTTCGCAATTCCAATGGAGATTTTTTTATAGGTTTGGTCTCATCGTAGTATGCCTCTATTATAATTCTATCAACTTCATTGCAAAATTCGATTTCCCTTCCCGACCATTCTCCAAAATCCACCATATAGGCAGATTGCAAAATCCCGTCATTTAGTTTGTAGGCAACGTTTTCTATGCAGTCGTGTTTCAGAGGAATGGTTGATACCTTCGTATCCTGAATTTCAAAGTCTCCCCCTGTTTTGAATGTTTGCCACTTTAATTTTTTTGCAACAGGAATTTGTTTGAATATAGCGTCTTGAGTAGGTTTGTTTGCAACAAATATCGTTTTCGTGTCTTGCGGGAAAAACTCCAATCCCGAGCAATGGTCTAAGTGATCATGTGTTATAAAAACACAATCAATATCGCGGCAATCTATGTACCCTATACTCTCTTTTGTTAACCCTATATCAAATAGGCAGTTTAAAGAGCGAGTCAATATTTGGGCACATATCGCGTGCTTGGTATTTTCAATAAATCTAATCGGCGCAACAGACTTAAATATTGAGCTTTTTGAGTGGTTAAGAAATTGCATTCCCAGTCTATAATCAAAAGATTTTAACCTATTTTTTATGTTTTTCTCAAGATAGACACGATTGACCTTTTGCAGAGACGGTGCAAATTCTAAAATTTCCTTTACTGTATCAGCATAGATATGGGCATATATATCTTCCATTCTATCGCGCCTTAATTTTATTTTGCCGGCATCGAGGCTGGATTGCTCTATGCGCCTAATCGCCCTTTTAATAACTTCTATCTCGGCAAACGCCAAACGCTCTAATTGTCTTTTTGAAAGTTTTTCCATAGCTACAATAATAACAAATATTTGAGTGAAGTTAAGGCGAAGAATTGTCCCCAAAATTTGTCCTTTTATTTTACCGAGAATAACTTAGTATACGTTTGTATTATGTCTCGTAAACGTTCAGATATTTTCAAGACTAAATGGCTAAAGATTTTTCATTTGCCTGCTTTTGATGAAGAAAGAGCGTTAAATGAACTGAACTCTTTGCCGTTTTCCGATGAAAGAGATTTCCCGCTCATTAAATTTTTATTTTCCGAACTACCGCAAATATTAGACGAACGCAGAAATGAATATGTCTGGAACTTGGCAAATGCGTATGCTTATTTTTGCCTGAACTTTTGGCAGGCGCGAGTGGCTTTTGTGCCTTTCCCAGAAACTTATGCAGAGATTTTAAAAGAGGCGTTGGAAAGTAAATCCGATATATTTTCTCCTAAAATACGGGCTATTGTAGAACTCACCGCAGATACATCTTCAAACGGAGCTTGCGGATTCAATAGCTTTGCATTTAAGAATTTGGAGTCCGTAAAGGAGGCCCAAGAAATTGTCTTTAAAGGTAAGTATGAAGATTTTCTAAGCGCCGTCGGTCGCGCAAAATATGATGAATTTGAAAAGAAGATTTTATCGTCAGAAGAATTTAAGCGCGACTGGGCTTTGATAAAATCGCTCTATCCAAAAGAAACATGCGTCGAAGGCAAATTGCGTCGGCGTCTATTAAACGAGCGTGCGTGGACGCTTGATGGCGGAGTTTCTTTCAATACGCAACAATCCGAATTTGAAGCAATATTTGAACTTTTTTGTTGGAAGTATTACTTGTGGGCAATGGATGGCGATAAGCCCTACATAATGAAACCTTCAGTAAATATTACTCCGCTTGGCACACAGATTTTTATACCAAGCTATATTTCATACGACGCCAAACGAGACTTTAACCACGGTAAAATTTCGCGCCTGCACAAAGCAAAGGGCGTACAAAAGCAGGGATTGGCTTTTACAGAAAGCCGCATTCGGCTTGCCGCATTAAAAAAACTTGCGCTCGAAGCCGAATCCGAAGGAAGAAAAAATAAACTTAAAGGCGACAAACTATTAGACTTTATCGCCCGCGCTATCGGTCGCCCCGACATGGATTTCAGATCTATTAGAAAACTACTAGAAAGGTAAATATTATGATTAGACGTAAAGGACCGTATAAAAAGAAAGATATAGATGAAATGTTTGAGTGTTGCGCTCAAGACATTGGCAAGTTATATGATGCAAGTAGACCTACTCCATGGGATACAAGTAAAAAATCGAAATTGCTAAATATTGTTTCATGTTTAAATGATGAAAAAGAAAACAGAAACATAGAGGATTACTTAGCCGAAAAAATTCTCAATCTTAAATCTGAAAAAGGGAATGGAATAAAAGAGTGTTTAAAAAATTATTTTAAGGAAAACCCTATAAAAAAGCGTGAAAAAGGATATGTCCCTGAGGAACATCGCACTGAAGATATTAAATTTAATACAGAAGACCCAAGGAGAAGAGAAAACAATATCGTAAGATTATTATATAAATTCAAAGGATGCTTGAACAAAGGAAGTACCTTTAAAGATATCTTTGGTGAAATAATAGAATATGAAGTACCATTGGCAGAAAAGGGAAAAAATAATATAGATATGCTTACAAAAACTAAAGAGCATATTAACATTATTGAATGGAAAACTGATTCTGAACGTTGCAAAGATTCACTCTTGAGGGCAATGTTAGAAATAACAACTTATGAATACGAATTACTCAAAGGAGAGTTTATTGACAAATTTAAATTAGACAAAAAAAAATACAACGAAAACTCTTTCAAAAAGATCATTGCAATTTTTGATAAGACAAAACCCGCCAGTACGTATAAGTATATAAAAAGCAAAGATCCAGAGCACAAAAATATTGCTAAATTGTTAAAAGAGCTAGATATAGATGTCGTACTATTATCACAAGATTCTATAGTAAAAAACATAACAGATGATACAAAGATAGAAGATTGTAAGATAAAAGCAGAAGTTTTAAAATCGGCAGACATTTAGTTTATCTTACGCTTGTCCCTCTTGGGATTTTCCCAAGAGGGATTTTTTATTTATAGAACGTTTAATTCGCTATTGTTTAGTTCTGTTATCAGTCTTGGCGGGCAGGAGAAATCTACGAAGAGTTCGTCTTTGTGCTTTGCAACATATTCTTGCGAATTTGTATGGAATGGCAGTAGGAATTCTGGCGCTAAGTCGCTTATGAATCTTTTTAAATCTTCGCTGGCGGAGTGTCCGCCTGTGTGGAGGATTTTAAAAATTACATTGGGGTCATCCATCAAATCTTTATAGTTCCCTTGCTTGTCAAACTCTGAACTCAGGTACCCGCTCCACATGGAGTATATAAGAAGTAATTTCTCCATCTTGCATGCACTTTGCAGATCCCGCACGCGATTTAATTTTAAAAGATATTTATGCGGATTCTTTGAAATCTCTTCGGCAGTTATAGAAGCGTTTTTACGGTAAATAATATCCCTGAAATCCTGAAAGCCAAGTTTCTTAAAAAAAAGTTCAAGTAGCTTCCTTTGGCTTTTGGCAATGTCGTCTCGCGATAAGACCTTTACGCATTCCCAAGTTATTTGCGGAACTTTTACTCCGGATTTGCCCATTGCCCAGAGTATCAATGCGGTGTAAATATCGCATACAAAAACTCTTTTGTTGCGCCTTGCCGCTTTGTATAGGGTGACAATTCTATCGACATTTATAGCGGAGCATATTGCAAAAACGGGTAGATTTGAATTTGCTGAAATTGTTTCAGTGATCTTTTTTGCAAGCTTTTCTTCGGTTTTTATGCTGCCTTCCCGAGGCTCTATGCAAGTGCAATCGGCAATTAGAATATTTGGGCTTTTTACGGCATTTAATATGTGCTCAATACAATTGTGTTTGCGTCCTCCGGTACGGAAATCGCCGGAATAGAAAACCGTCTTTCCGTCTGCTTTTACAAGAAATGCATAGGAATCCGGCACGCTGTGGTCGGTCAAAAACGGCGTTATTGAAATGTCTTTAATTTTTACTTCTTCTCCGCTTTTAAAATGCAGAAATTTGCGATCGATTTTATCAAATTTGTCTCCATTAAAGGCTATCATTATTTGCAAAATACTTTCCGTAATTTCGCCGCAATACATTGGAATATTTGGGGGAACTCCGCCAAGCAATCCGAAGTGATCAGGATGCGCATGCGATAGGAATACGGCGTCGGTATTTTCAATCTCCTTGGGTAACGTCGCCTTTTCGCCGTAGAGTTCCAGTCCGGCGTCTATAAATATACTCGCGCCCGAATTGCTTCTAATCTCAATGCAGCTTGCTCCGATTTCTTTATCGCCTCTGTGGATAATCAATTTCATAGGTATTTATTATAGACAAGCTCTAAAGTGTTTTAAAGGACTCAGACTGTCCCCAATTCTCGCCATTATAAAAAGCGAAATTGAGTGTATCATACAAAAATAAGAATATTATGAAATACTATTTTGCATACGGAGCGAATTTAAATAGCGAGGAATTCGAGAAAATATGCCCAAGTCTCGAAAAAATTGCTTCGGCAAGACTCGATGACTATGAATTTTTTCTAGATGAATCGGGCAAGCCAAACATTAAAAAATCTGCAAATAAACATGTGTATGGCGGAATCTGGAGAATATCAGATTCTGATTTCAACAACTTGGAATCTCCGTACAGTTTAGGCCTTTTGCAAACTAACGTAAAAATCGAAAAATCTTTTTGCAGCGGGGGAATCCCGAAAGATGCGGAAATTTTTACATGCATTAACAAATCTTCTAGCTTTGGGATATGCAAAGACGCAAGTTTGCAGGACTTATTTTACGGCGCGTTGGACTTCAATTTGCCGGAAACCTATTTGGAATTTACACAGCGCTTCTATGCCAAATATGTTTTTATCTATTCTAAACTTTTAATGGGATACGAGAACGATTACATCACCAAGAAGTTGAAGATAAAAGAAATTGGCAGATGCCAAACTTGCGAAAAGTACAACATCGAAAAAAGCGACGGGAAAACCATTTTAAAAAATGTCCCAAGTGAACTAACCCGCGGGAAAGGCTTCGTCTACAAGTTGAATAATATGAGGCAATTGGATTTCTTTGACGGAATTTTCGCAAACAGAGAATTTTTCCGACGTTATCCAATCCGCATAAAGACAACTCAAGGAGAGATTTTCTTGGCGTGGTGCTACTTTAAGGAAGAACCTTTAAACTTAGGTATATTGGAGGTAATGGAATGATAGAAATGCAAAAATCATCGCAATACGACAACTATATTAAGGCTATTAAGCTGATAAAGCTTAAGAGGAAAGTTTCGACAAGTTTTCTTCAACGAAGCATAAAGATTGGGTTTGGTGAAGCTTGTTCAATAATGAATGATTTAGAAAGGCGTGGATTCATTCGCATGGCGGAAACAGGATGCGAGATAGACGCTTCATTATTTGACTTCGATGAAGCATTTTTGGCTCACACCCGAAACTATCCGCAATTTAAACTCCCAAGAGGTTATAACTCAAATAAAGATTTTCTAATGGAGCTTGTAAAAAGCAATTTGCAAAAATTCTACCCCAATGCTGAACCGGCAATTTCCGATCGGATTAGTGACGAAATATACTTCCTTTCTATGACAGGTCTGGATAATGCATTTTTAATTGTTGCGGACTTATTAGAAACTATGAGAAAAGATGGGCTAATTGCCCGTTGCTTAGGCGAAAATGTCTCTGGTAGTATTATAGCATATATGTTGGGAATCACTGAGTTTGACCCGATAAAATACGGGCTAATTTTAAAAAAAAATTCCACATTCACAGATATAATTATCCCTACTTTTCGTATATATGAGGCTCCATTTGTGGTCGAAGATTATTTATATAAAAAATATTCTAATGTCTTCCACAATGGCGGAGGAATAATAGCTATAGGAAATTCGCCACTTCCAGATTTCAGAGTAAAAGATTTTCGTTCTCAAGTCGAAGAGAATGGCGCAATGATTATAGGAGCATCCGACAACGAATTTGAGACTACCTTAAGAGAATTATCAGAAATGGCAGACAGTAGAAAACTACCTTCCGATACAGAAGTATTCAAATTTTTTGAAAATCCCGATAAAAACTTCTTTGGAATACCATATTTTCAATATAACTCGGCTAAAGAATACGCCAAGAAATTAAAGCCAAATTCATTGTTAGAACTGTCCGCTATAATTGCCTACAATCGGCCGGGGTGTTGCGATTTGCTCGATGAACTTGTTGCGAATAAAAAAAGTCCAAATGGAATAAGGGAAATTCATCCTTTCATTAGCAAGATTACAAAGCAAACATACGGCGTTCTTGTTTTCCAAGAACAATGGATTGAAGCGGCACACAAATTAACTGCTTGCGATTGTTTAACCTTAGACAAGTGGCGAAATGCTTTGAGAAAGAAAGAATGCGATTCGGCTCTTACTGAAAAAATTTTAGGCGCAATAATTGATAATTTACGATTAGAAAGAAAAACTGCGGAAGAAATCCTAAAATATTTGGAGAAATCTATAACTGCGATCTTTAGCAAATCTCACGCCTTAGGCTGCGCAAAAATCGCCTTTGAAATTGCAAAATTGAGAGTCGCATTATTAAGCGCCTAATCTCGATTAAATCTGACAATAGGTGATTTATGGTTTTGAGAGGTAAATCTCAAAATATCTCTCGGCGTACCCTTAGTTGTGCGGGAAACAAACCCATTATTTGATGTCATTCGCAATTGCGAGTTTTAATATAAATATAGGGAATAACTACTGATAGTATAATTATGAAATACAAAGAATTCAAAGAAACATTCTTGAAGCCAACTCAAAAGGATTCGATTGAAAATTTTAATGGATGGGAAGCATTTTCTACCGATGCTTGGGAAGATATATTGTGCGAGCAACCTCAGTTTCTAGAAAAAGCAAAAGAGTATGCGAAAGGTTGGATAGCTCTATTGATAAAGAATCCAGAGCTTGAATCAGAATGTGGTAAGTGGGAAGAATTTTATACTTAGGATTGGAGAGATCTCCTACGTAAACAACCTCAATTTGCGGATAAGTGTGACAAATGGGAGGAATTTTCTGTTTTGAATTGGAAGACCTTGCTATTAGCGCAACCACAGTTTGTGAATAATTGTCCAGATACTATTTATGATGAATTTTCACCTGCTGACTGGAAAATATTTGAATATATAATCCCCGAATCTATTAAAGAAAGATACGTTAAATAAATTCTTAATCTGAGTCGTTATTTAATAGGCTCACAACCACTTATCTTCGTAAAAGTGGTTGTTTTATTTTATAATTTAGCAATAAATTTTGTTTACTGCTCAGAAAATAGCTTGTCATGAGAGAGATTTAGTAACATGAGCGTAGCTGTTTTACGTTCTGAAGTTATCAATATCTTAGCGGGAATGAGAAAACCTTACAAGCGATGTCGACAGGGATGTTATATTCAAAGGAATAGAGCAATCCTACTATTACGAAGGATACAAGAAGCCCTAATATTTTTATATCAGTACCTTAAATTATAAAAATGTTATCTCTATTTGCTTAGTGTTTAGTTATAATCCGCACTTTGGCGAATCTTTCAGAAAATCCATTCATAAAAAATTAGTCAATGCATCTGCAAGCATAAGACTAAAATCCAAATTTTAACCTATGAAAAGATTGGGGAAGATTTGTTCGGATATATCAGCGGAAATATTTATATGAACGGGCGTTTTAAGAGAATCGCTTTTTACAAAACCCTTGGATTCAAGTTCGGATAAAATTGCGCGCGAAGCCCTTTCGGACATACCAGTTATTTCGCATATCTTCCCGCGAGGCGTTTCTCCAAAAGTCCAAAGCTCTTTTATAATGCGAAGGCAAAGTTCCGATTTCTTTGGGAATACCTCATGCATTAAGCGGGCATATCGGCTTATTACGGAATCCAATTTCAGGATGCCAAGCATGAAGTCCATTTGATCAAGCATTGTGGAAAGGAAAAATTCGCAAAATTCAATCAGGCTTCGCTCGCTAAGAGTGCCTCGTCCGTCAAGATCGCCTTGTCTATCCTGATCGGCGATTGCAAGCTTTGCGTAATACTGACTGCGGTTTCTTGCAAGCCCGCGGGAAATAGACCATATTCCGCCTCCGTTTAGTCCGTAAGCCTTGAGTAGAGAGCTTGTAAATATGCGCACAACCCTACCGTTACCGTCTCCAAAAGGATGAATCCACGCCAACCTGTGATGAGATGCCGCGGCGGCAATCAGAATTTCGCCTATTGGGATATTTTTATAAGCCTCGCAGAACCTTGCGATGAACTTCTCTAAACTCTTTGAGGCTGGGGGTTGATGAGCACCCACGGCAACTTCAAAATTTCGGAATTTTCCGGGAATGATTTGATATTCCTTGCCGCTTTGCGATTTTGAGAGTCGCATCGATTCCGGCAAATTTGCATAAAAAGTCTCATGAATTTTGAGCAATGTTCCGGGAGTAAATATATTTTCTTCCGTTGCGTAACTTAATATGGCGTTTTCGGTCTTTACATGGGCAAGACCTAAAAGTTGCTTGTCCCGCTCTTGCAGATTCGAGGAAAAATCGTTTTGCAAGGCGCGTTCTATGTCTTTCGGGTATGTATGATGTCCTTCGATTAAATTTGAATAGTAGCTGTTCATGTCGGCGACGACTGCCGAGACAGCTTTTGCCGTAATCGGATGAAGTTTTTCCTTTAATCCGCCGATTCTCTCTCTAATAGCGCCTGAAAGCGAGATAAGTTCAGGTGTGACGCGCGGCATCATAGGTTCCATACTTGAAACCTTCATTGGGATAACTTTGCCGATGTTTTTGCCGATTGTCATAAAGTTTAACTTATTGTATTATCGCAAGTAATTTACATAAGTAAAGTATAAAACCCAAAAAAAATGCCGATATTTTTGCCGATATAACTTTGCGACCCCACAACAGTATAGCGATAGGCAATTATTTGACCAACCTTTGCAAGACTATAGGGAATAGTCTGGCCATTACATCGTTCATAAACTTCTTGTCGCTGCACATTTTCGAGAAGAAGTCCTCATTTGTGGCGTAGCGATTTGCGAGTATCGACGGGAATAATTTATCGTAAACGATGCGGATAGTCTCTCTGTCGCTCTTTGCAAATTTTTGAAGTTCCGGATCATTTATAAGGTCGTTTTCTATCTGTTTTAAGACCTTATCCATTTCGGTAAAGTTTGTTCCGAATTGCTTGTTTATGTCGTCGACAATCACGGACAGCTTGTCTCGTTTGGGTTCGGATTTTTTCCCCTTACCTGTCATTGGCGCGACTTTCCCGTCGGCCTCATCGAGCGCTATGCTTCCGTCATACTTCTTTTCGTTCTTGTAGTACTCTAAAAGTATCATGTCGTCCAAATGGACTTTTTCACTTTTGTCTCGCGGGATTACTTTCAGGAGAAACTTTGCGAATATGGCAAATTTTAGCAAGTCCTTGTCGTACATCCTGCATATTTGAGTTATGAAACCGTAGAAACTTACGAAGGACTCCAATGCCGACAAAAATTTGTCCTGATCTTCTCTCTTTAAATCCGAATAGATTTTGACGGAACTATCGAGAATTGACCGCATTTTGCCGATGGCATTTTTGTCCTGTTCTCCGCTTTTAAAGTAGATATCCGCGACATTGTCTATCTGTTCTTGCGTATATACCGCCGATTTATCGAGATACTTTTTTAGGTCATATATTCGGTTGGGGTCAGTCTCCTCCTGCAATACAGTAGCTTGATAAAAGGGCTGAAAGGCCTCTTTTATGTCTTCGGGGCTATTTACAAAGTCCAGTACAAAGGTATCGGTTTTGCCTTTGCATGTTCGATTTAGGCGCGAGAGCGTTTGCACGGCCTTGACGCCCGTTAGGCGCTTATCGACAAACATTGTATGCAGCAAGGGTTCATCGAAGCCCGTCTGGTATTTTTCTGCGACAATTAGAATATTGAAGTCGTCGCTCTTAAAATACTCTTTTAATTGGTTTTCTTTTATGGTTTCGCCGCTTTTTGTCTTGTTGCATTTTTCCTCAGTGTAAGAGACTTCGCCGTCGACAAGCTCTCCGGAAAATGCAACAAGCACGTCTAAATTCTTATAGCCATTGTCCCTTATAAAATTTTTGAACTCTTTAAAATAGCGTATCGCATGCAGTCGGGAGGCGGTAACTACCATTGCCTTTGCGTGCCCGCCTATTTTTTTCGAGGTTATATCGCGGACATGCTCCAACATAATCGCTGTCTTTTGCGATATATTGTGCGGGTGTAGCGACTCAAATTGGCGGACTGCACGCGATGCTTTGCGCTTGTTGAATTCGGGGTCGTTTTCTTCGCTTTTGGCAATTTTATAGTAGGTTTTGTATGTCGTATAGTTTTTTAATACGTCCAATATAAAGCCTTCCTCTATGGCCTGGCGCATAGAGTAAATGTGGAATGCGCGGTAGGTACCGTCGGGCATTTTAGTGCCAAACATTTGCAAAGTTTTGCCCTTTGGAGTGGCAGTGAAGGCAAAAAACGACATATTTTTATGGGTTCCGTGCGAGGCCAACTCCTGAACTATTTTATCCTGATAATCCGGCTTTGCATCCTCGTCTTGATTTGCAATTTTTGCCGCTTCTTCGAGCTCCTTTTCCATATCGGCGAGGGCGAATTTGAGCTTTTTTGCGGCCTCGCCCGTTTGGGAGGAATGCGCTTCGTCGCAGATTACCGCAAATCTCCGCCCGCCCGCCTTAATTTGCTCGAATATCACAGGGAACTTTTGAAGGGTTGTTATAATTATCGGGATTCTATCGTTTATAGCTTGCAACAGCTCCTTGGAATTTTTTTCGACTTTTTTAACGACCCCGCGGACGTGGTCAAACTGATAAACAGTATCCTGCAACTGCGAGTCCAATACCTTACGGTCCGTAACGACAATTACAGAGTTGAATATTTTTTTGTCGTTTGCGTCGTGAAGCCCCGAGAGGCGGTGCGCAAGCCAGGCTATGGAATTAGACTTCCCGCTGCCTGCGCTGTGCTGAATGAGGTAGTTTTTGCCGGTTCCATTTGCCTTTACGTCGGCCAAAAGTTTTGTGACTACGTCAAGCTGGTGGTAGCGCGGGAATATTATGGATTTTCTGCCGTCTTTTTTTATGTCAAGGTGGATGTATTTTTGGAGAATTTCCATTAGCCTATCTTTGCGGAGTACATTTTCCCAGAGATAGGCAGTCATAAAGTTGTCGGGATTTGGCGGGTTGCCCTTTCCGCCGACTTCACCCGCGCCGTTTGAGCCTTGGTTAAATGGCAGAAAGTAGGTTGCGGCGCCGGCAAGTTGGGTTGTCATAAATACTTGCGCTAAATCGAGCGCAAAATATACGAGCAGGCGCTGATTGAAGGCAAAAATGGGGTCGCGCGGGTCTCGGTCTTTTTTGTACTGGTATATGGCGTCATCGACGTTTTGGCCTGAAAATTCGTCTTTCAGCTCAAGAGCTGCAATGGGTATTCCGTTTAGTAGCAAAACTATATCTATCGTATTTTGCGTATCGCTAGGCGAATAATGGAATTGGCGCACGCAGTGCAAAATGTTGCTCTTATAGCGCACCGCAAGTTCCGGATTTATGGAGGTTTCAGGCGCAAAATACGCTACCATAAAATTTACGCCCCTGTCTTTTATGCCGTGGCGCAAAACCTGAATTAGGCCGTCGGCTTCAACCTCTTCGCAAAAGCGCTTTATGAATCTGCGCTCGCAGTCGGAACCATAAATTACCTGATAGCGCTCCCAAGCCTTGGGCTGGGTAGATTTTACAAATGAAAGCAAAGTTTGGGTGTCCAACGCCAAGCGGGCGTCAAAATTCTTGTCGCTACCTTTGATGAATCCGCCCTCGGGAGAGCACAAATACGCCTCAATGGTCTCCTCCAACTTGATTTCCCTGTGGTTAAACTGGCTCATATTTCTTAATTTCCTCTATCCAAGATTCTATATTTGCCCTAACTTCACTTTCTTTATGTGAATCTCCTTTCATGTGATAAATTAAATGGTTTTTATCCAATAAATAAAGAAAAGATAATAAATCTTTTGCTGCTGATTGCTTTTCATCATCTGATATGGTCTCAAAAAATCCGAATCCAGTCTTTACTGCTTCTTCTGTATGGCTCAATGTATGCATAACCAAACGAAACATCTTGTTCTTAAAATAAGATCTTAATGATTCATCAATTTCAGCAAGAATTTGGTCATTTGAGGTGATTTCTTCGATTCCTAATTTGTAGTTAAAAGTTGAAAACGCTTCAAGTACACGTCTCATAATATTGCCAATTGATAGTGACATATCACTTGTTTTTCCAGACAATACATAATCATAAATTGCTGTAATATTAGCAGAATATTCATTTCTCTTTTTAAATTTAAAATCGTGAAGTTCCTTATCTTTCAATTCCTGAATTATAAAATTAACTTTTTCACCATTTGATTTTACGTTATTTTCAAATATCCGATGGAAATGAAAAGCTGCATTAAGACTATGTGTTAACAATAAAATTCTAGAATTAGATTTATTACTTATTTCAGAAACAAACAATCTAAAGAGAGAATATATCCCAACTTTGTTTAAATTATCAATACTAGAGATTGGATCATCGATTACAATAAGACTATCTCTTGTAAATTCTTTTCCTACTTCTAAGTTCTCATTTAATTGTGTTATAAAAAAACATAAAGCGAGTATGTTGCGTTCTCCAAGTGATAATTGTTTAGGACGCTCTAGGGTTATACCTTTGGATTTTATAGTGTAATAATTTCCGCTTTCCTCAAGTTGCAATCTCTCATTGTCACAAAATACATATCTTAAATATTTATTTATCAAGTCCTTTGCAACTGAATATCCTTTTAATTTTGATTCCAAAGTTTCTATTCTTTCATTAAATATAACCTCAGCTTTTTTTAAATTAGTTAAATATGTACTTTGCCTACTCTCGTTTTCTTTACAGCTCTCAAATTTTTCATACGTTTCTTTTATGAGAAGCCACGCAATTTTATTGTTTAATTCTAATAATTCATCTTTTTTTGTTTCTATATCTTTTATCGCGCTGTTAAAATTTTTAATTGCTTCTTTTAATTCTTCTATAGCCTTATATAAATCTTCATTTAACTTATTTAAGTTTTCAAAAAATTTTGATTCTTCC
>ULSO01033332.1_pt1 | contig 14044 bp, 9 predicted proteins | sample 1956701 | NCBI WGS metagenome assembly ULSO01 (sample SAMEA4835708, study PRJEB28245) | human gut metagenome | biome: gut microbiome; material: fecal sample | place: Denmark | collected 2008 | reverse complement strand
TTCCCCATAGGCCGCGGCCAGCGCGAGCTGATCATAGGCGACCGCCAGACGGGCAAGACGACGATAGCCGTGGACACCGTGCTCAACCAGAAGGACAAGAACGTCGCGTGCATATACGTGGCGATAGGACAGAAGGCGAGTTCGGTGGCGCAGACGGTGGAAACTTTCCGCCGCTACGGCGCGCTCTCCTATACTACGGTGGTCGTCGCTACGGCCAGCGATTCGGCGCCCATGCAGTACATAGCGCCTTACGCGGGCTGCGCCATGGCCGAGTATTTCATGAACACCGGCCGCGACGCGCTTATCATATACGACGACCTGTCCAAACACGCGGTGGCGTACCGCGCGCTCAGCCTGCTGCTCGGACGCAGCCCAGGCCGCGAGGCGTATCCCGGCGACGTGTTCTATCTGCACTCCCGCCTGCTCGAGCGTTCGGCGAGCCTGTCAGTAGCAAAGGGCGGCGGAAGCATGACCGCGCTGCCCATAGTGGAAACGCAGGGCGGCGACGTGTCGGCGTACATTCCGACCAACATAATATCCATAACGGACGGACAGATATTCCTCGAAAGCAACCTGTTCTTCTCCGGTCAGCGACCCGCCGTCAACGTCGGACTTTCGGTGTCCCGCGTGGGCGGAGCCGCTCAGTCCAAGGCTCTGAGAAAAGCGTCGGGCACGCTGCGCCTCGACCTGGCGCAGTACCGCGAAATGGAAGTGTTCACGCAGTTTTCCAGCGACCTGGACGAAACGACGAAGAGCCAGCTCGTGTACGGCAGCGGCCTCATGCGCCTGCTCCGCCAGCCCCAGCATATGGCGATGAGCGCGGCGGATCAGACGATCGCGCTCGTGGCGGCGATGTCGCGCATGTTCGTGTCCGTGCCGACCGAAGAGATAGGCATGAAGCTCAAAGAGATGCTGCGCCACGTGCGCATGAACCACCGCGACATATACGACGAGCTCGGAAAAGGCGGAGCGCTGGACGACGCCATGCGCAGCCGCATAATCTCGGCAGCGGCCGAAGCGATGTAAGGAGAAGAAATGGCGAGCGCCAAGGAAATAAGGAACCATATAGAGAGCGTGAAAAACACGATGAAGATCACGGACGCCATGTACATGATCTCGTCGACCAAGCTCCGTAAGGCGAAGCGCGAACTCGACGCCGCCCGCCCTTATTTCGACGCGCTCAAAACCGAGATAAAGCGCATATTCCGCGTTGCCGGGGACATAACCAGCCCGTATTTCTATCCGCCGCAGGGCGAGGAGCCTCTGCACGGCACGTTCGCCTGCCTCGTGGTCACGGCGGACAAGGGCATGGCGGGCGCGTACAACCACAACGTCATAAAAGAGGCGCTGGCGATGCTGGAAGAGCACAAGGATACCAAACTGTACGTGGTCGGCGAGTGCGGCAGGCAGTATTTCACGCAGAAGGGCATTCCCATAGAACGCAGCTTCCTGTACCCGGCGAAGAACCCCACCATGTGGCGTGCGCGGGAAATAACGGGCATGCTGCTGGAAAAATTCATCGCCAAAGAGATAGAAAAGATATATATCATATATACGGACATGAAGAACGGCCTGACCGCCGAACCCGTCAACTTCCGCCTGCTGCCCTTTCACCGCGCCGAGTTCTACGGCCCCGCGACGGGCGACAGCCCGACGGAGAAATTCGAGTTCGCGCCGTCCATGGACCGCGTGCTGAACAACATAATCCCCAGCTACGTCTGCGGCTTCGTGTACAGCGCGCTCGTGGACAGCTTCTGCAGCGAGCAGAACTCGCGTATGACCGCAATGGACTCGGCCAGCCGCAACGCCGAGAAGATGCTGAGCGAACTTCAGATGAATTACAACCGCGTACGCCAGGCGGCGATAACGCAGGAGATTACCGAAATAGCCGCGGGCGCGAGAGCACAGAAGGCGAGAAAGACCAAGGAGACCGAAGCATGAAAGGAAGGATAATACGCATATCCGGGCCTGTCGTGGACGTAAAGTTCGACGGCGCGCTGCCTAAAATAAAGGAAGCTCTTACCGTGAATGCGGACGGAGCAGTCAGATACATGGAAGTCGCTTCGCACGTGGGCGGAAACGTCGTGCGCTGCATAATGTTCGCGGAAACGGACGGCCTCGCGCGCGGCACAGAAGTGACGGCAACGGGCAGCGGCATAAAGGTGCCCGTGGGCAAAGTCACGCTGGGCAGAATGTTCAACGTCCTCGGCGAAACCATAGACGGCGGCGCGCCTCTTCCCGAAGACACCGAGCGCATGAGCATATACCGCGACGCACCCGGCTTCGCGGAGCAGAGTCCCGTCGCCAATATCCTGGAAACGGGCATCAAGGTCATCGACCTGCTCGAACCGTACTCCAAGGGCGGCAAGACCGGCCTGTTCGGCGGCGCGGGCGTGGGCAAGACCGTGCTCATACAGGAGCTCATCCACAACGTCGCGTCCGAGCACGGCGGCTACTCCATATTCACCGGAGTGGGCGAGCGCAGCCGCGAGGGCAACGACCTGTGGGCGGAGATGAACGAGAGCGGCGTGTCCGACAAGACCGCGCTCGTGTTCGGCCAGATGAACGAGGCGCCCGGCGTGCGTATGCGCGTGCCCCTCGCCGGCCTGACCATGGCGGAATACTTCCGCGACGTCGAGCACCGCGACGTGCTGCTGTTCATAGACAACATATTCCGTTTCGTGCAGGCGGGCAGCGAGGTGTCCACGCTGCTCGGGCGCATGCCGTCGGCGGTGGGCTATCAGCCTACGCTCGCCAACGATATGGGCGAGCTGCAGGAGCGCATAACCTCTACGAAGAGCGGTTCCATCACGTCGGTGCAGGCGGTGTACGTGCCCGCCGACGACCTGACCGACCCCGCTCCCGCAACGACGTTCACTCACCTCGACGCGACGACGGTGCTCAGCCGCAAGGTGGCGGAGCAGGGCATCTATCCCGCCGTCGATCCGCTCGCTTCCTCGTCGCGCATACTCGAAGCGGACATCGTGGGCGCAGAGCATTACGAAACGGCGCGCAGAGTGCAGGAAATACTGCAGAAATACAACGAACTGCAGGACATAATAGCCATACTCGGCATGGACGAGCTGGACGAGGAGGACAAAACGGTGGCCGCCCGCGCCCGCCGCATTCAGCGCTTCCTGTCCCAGCCCATGTTCGTCGCCGAGAAGTTCACGGGCATAAAGGGCGTATACGTGCCCGTCAAGGAGACGATACGCGGCTTTAAGGCCATCATCTCCGGCGAAATGGACGAATATCCCGAAGCGGCGTTCTTCAACGTCGGTACGATAGACGAGGTCGTCGAAAAGGCCGGGCGCATGAAGGCGGAGGCTAAAGCCTGACGGAGGCGGCAATGGAAACTTTCGAACTTCATATATGGGCGCCCGACCGGCCGTTCTACGACGGCGCGTGCGAATCGCTCGTGCTTCCCACCGTGGACGGACAGTACGGCGTCATGGCTCACCACAGCAACGCCATCGCAGCGGTTGTTCCCGGCGAGCTCGGTTACACCGTCCCCGGCGAGGCGAAGAAATACGCGGCCGTGGGCGCGGGCATCGTCAAGATCGAGGACAACACCGTGCACGTGCTCGTGGAAACGGCGGAGCGCCCCGAGGAAATCGACGTCAACCGCGCGGAAAAGGACGCCGAAGCCGCGCGCGAAGCGCTGCTTCAGAAGCAGAGCCGCCGCGAGTATTACACGACGAAAATTTCGCTTGCGCGCGCGATGGGACGGCTGCGCACGCGCGAACACAGCATAGGCGGCGACGCGCCCAAAGAAAGATTATGACGTTTTTTACCGAAGCCCGGAAATATGTTTCCGGGCTTTTGTGTATTTTTGTGAAAATTATGCAAAAGCCTCTTGATATCCGCCGCCCGATGTGCTATAATGTTTTTATAAAATATAGCGAAAGGGGGAAAATCAATGACCGACAGCGAATATCAGTACTACTTCCACGCCGGCACTCTCCAGACGGCGTACGAGTATATGGGCTGCCACTACGACCGAGCGACCAAGCGCGCCGTGTTCCGCGTATGGGCGCCGCATGCGGACAGCGTATCCGTCATCGGCGATTTCAACTACTGGAACAGGACTGCCAACTATATGTACCGTATAACCGAAAACGGCATATTCGAAGGCATCATCGACGGCGTGGAGGAGTTTCAGACGTATAAATACTTCGTGCGCGGCCGCAACGGGCACGAGGTGGAGAAAGCGGATCCGTACGCCTTCTTCGACGAAACGAGCGGCAGGACGGCGAGCAAAATCACCGCGCTCGACAACTTCTACTGGAACGACGCCGAGTGGCTGAAATCGCGCGCCGAAACCGGGCCGTATTCGCGGCCGATCAGCATATACGAGTGCAACATCGCCTCGTGGCGCAAATATCCCGACGGCAACTTCTACGACTACCGCAAGTTCGCCGACGAGATAATATATTACATGAAGTTCATGAACTTCACGCATCTCGAGCTTATGGGTATCTCCGAGCATCCGTATGACGGTTCGTGGGGATATCAGGTGACGGGTTACTACGCTCCGACCTCGCGCTACGGCAGGCCCGAAGATTTTGCGTACCTCGTCAACAAGTGCCACGAGAACGGCATCGCCGTCATACTCGACTGGGTGCCCGGGCACTTCCCGAAGGATGAGCACGGTCTGTACAACTTCGACGGCGAACCGTGCTACGAGCCTTCGCACCCTCTGCGCGCCGAGCATAAGGAGTGGGGCACGATGTGCTTCGACTACGGCAGACCGGAGGTGCGCGCCTTCCTCGTCGGCAGCGCCATGATGTGGTTCGACAAATATCACATAGACGGCCTGCGCGTGGACGCCGTCGCTTCCATGCTGTACCTCGACTACGGCCGCAGCGAATGGCTGCCCAACGCGTACGGCGGCAGGGAGAACACCGACGCGGTGGACTTCTTCCGCGCGCTCAACACCGCGGTATTCGCTCACTATCCCAACGTGCTCATGGTCGCCGAGGAATCCACTGCGTGGCCCATGGTCACCAAGCCCGCGGACTGGGGCGGCCTCGGCTTCAACTTCAAATGGAACATGGGCTGGATGAACGACACGCTGTCGTATATCAAATCCGACCCGTATTTCCGCCACTATAAGCACAATATGATGACTTTCTCCATGGCGTACGCCTTTTCGGAGAACTACGTTCTGCCTATCTCGCACGACGAAGTCGTGTACGGCAAAGGCTCGCTCATCAACAAAATGCCCGGCGACTACGACCTTAAATTCGCCGGCGTGCGCAATTACCTGACGTATATGTTCGCGCACCCGGGCAAGAAACTGCTGTTCATGGGCTGCGAGCTGGGGCAGTGGGCGGAATGGGACTGGCAGCGCGAAGTGGACTGGGTGCTCGCCGAGTTCCCGCAGCATAAAGGGCTGCAGCGCTTCGTCAAGGAACTCAACTGGCTGTATCAGACCACGCCGGCGCTGTACGAGATCGAAAACAGCTGGGACGGCTTCGAATGGCTGGTCGCCGACGACGCCGACGCCAACGTGCTGGTATTCGAGCGGCGCGACCGCAAGGGCAACCGCGTGCTCGTCGTGCTCAACTTCGCCCCGTGCGACTGGCACGGCTACCGTATGCCCGTCAATCCCGGCACTTACAGACGCGTGCTGCGCACTTCGTACTACGGCTGGGATCAGGTGCCCGTGGAGATCGCTTCCGAGGCGGTCTCCAACCGAAACAAGACGGACAGCCTCGTCATGGATATCGAGAGCATGAGCGGCTACCTGTTCGTATGCGATGCGCCAAAGCGCGTGCGGAAAGCGGCGGCGAAGAAACCCGCCGGAAAGACGGAGAAGAAACAGCCAGGTAAAAAGACGTCGGCCGCGGGAGCCAAGACCGCAAAGAAAAAAACCACGGAAGGGGTGAACGGATAATGGCAGCGAAAAAGACTACGGAAACACAGGAAAAAATAACGGAAAAGAAACCCGCGGCGAAAAAGCCCGCGGCAAAGAAGACGTCCCGTCCGCGCGCGAAAAAGCCGGAAATGCCGCGCATTCTGTTCGCGTCGGCGGAAGTCAACCCGTTCTCGCAGACGGGCGGCCTCGGCGAAGTCGCCGGCTCGCTTCCGGTGGCGGTCAACGCTTCGGGCGAAGCGGTCATGGCGGTGGTCACTCCGCTGTACGAGTGCATAGGGCAGGAGTGGCGCAAGAATTTCGAATTCATCTGCCACATCAACGTGCCCGTGGCGTGGCGCAGCCAGTACGCCGGACTGTTCAAGTTCGTCTACCGCGGCGTGACGCATTACTTCATCGACAACGAATATTACTTCAAACGTCCCAATCTCTACGGCTATTACGACGACGCCGAACGCTTCGCGTTCTTCACCCGTGCCGTGCTCGAACTCATGCCGCACATGGATTTCAGACCCAACATTCTGCATTCCAACGACTGGCACACCGCGCTCGTGCCCATATACTATAAGCTGTACTATATGCGCGCCGCCGGCTACGAGGGAATACAGAATCTCATCACCATACACAATATCGAGTATCAGGGCAAATACGACGGCTATTTGCTCGAAGACGTGTTCGGAATCTCCGGTTTCGAGTATTACACGCTGGAATGGGGCGGCTGCGTCAATCTGCTCTACGGCGCGATCGCATACAGCGATATGGTTTCCACCGTTTCGCGCACTTACGCTCAGGAATTGCGCGGCGCCGCTCACGCCTGCGGGCTGGAAAACGCCATAGACAGATACGCGTATAAACTCACGGGCATTGTCAACGGCATAGACACCGAGGTGTATAATCCCGAAACCGCGCCCGCGCTCTTCGCTCACTACTCGGCGGAAAAGCCGGAACTGAAAGCGGAGAACAAGCGCGGATTGCAGCGCCTGCTCGGCCTGCCCGAGCGTCCCGACGTGCCGCTCATCACCATGGTCACGCGCCTCGCCGGACACAAGGGCCTGGACATTCTCAAACAGGCGATGCCCCGCCTCATAAAGGAAGACATTCAGTTCGCCCTGCTCGGCACGGGCGAGCCGGAATACGAAGGCTTCTTCATGAGCCTGCAGAACGCGTGCCCGGATAAGGCGCGTGCGCTCATCAAGTTCGACAAGGACATGTCGCAGAAGCTGTTCGCCGCCGGCGACATCTATATGATGCCGTCGAGGAGCGAGCCGTGCGGCCTCGGCCAGATGATGGCGATGCGCTACGGCACCATACCCGTCGTGCGCAACGTGGGCGGCCTTGCCGACACCGTGCGCGAAGGGGAGGACGGCAACGGCTTCGTGGCGACCGAGCACACCGGCGATTCGCTGTACGACGCCACCATGCGCGCCGTAAACGCATACCGCGACCGCGACGGCTGGAAGGAGATCGTCCGCCGCGCCATGACCGAAGACTGGTCGTGGTCGCGCAGCGGCAGGGAATACATCGAGCTTTATAAAAAAATGCTCGCCGATCCGAAATAACCGCCCGCCTGCCCGGCGGTGCGTATCCGCGCCGCCGCATAACGAAAGATCATAAACGCACAGCCGCCGCACCCGGATTCGGGCGCGGCGGCTGTGATTTTTATTTCAGCAGAAAGTCGATTGCGTTTTGCGTTCTGATCCCGTTATGCGTTCCGAGATCATAGTCGTCGAGAGTGATAAGCGTTTTCGGATAATTGTCCTTTATCCTGGCCAGCGGTTCGAGCTCGGTTTTCAGCTTATCGGGGTCGAGCGCGGTCGCGGCAACCTTAAAATATTCGATTCCGTCGGAGTTTTCCGCAATAAAATCCACTTCGCGGTCGTCGAGTTTGCCCACGCTGACCTTGCAGCCGCGGCGCAGCAGTTCGAGATATATCACATTTTCAAGTATATGCCCGATGTCGCTTTCGCGGTTCGCGAGCAATATACCGCGGAGTCCCGTATCCGCGGCGTAATACTTGGATAACGACTTTAAGTGCTGTTTGCCCTTTACGTCATAGCGCGGCGCTTCGTATATGAGATACGATTCGGTAAGAAACGATATATATTTTTCCACCGTATTATACGAGGTTTTACGTCCCGACGACGTCAACGTATTGGCTATGTTCGCCGACGAAACGAGGTTGCCGACATTATGCATCAGATAGCGCAGTATGCTTTCCAGAACGGACATATCCGTCTGCGGATGCCTCATCGCTATGTCGGTCATGATTATCGTATGATATATACCGTTGAGATATATATCCGCGGCTTCTCTGCCGGTCATATTGAGGATATACGGCATTGACCCGTAAGTCAGATAATTGCGGAACAGTTCCTTTTTGTCAGCGCCGGGAAACGCCGAAACATATTCTTTGAAAGAGAGGGGGAGCATGCGGATTTCGATATAGCGTCCGGTAAGCAGCGTCGCAAGTTCGCTCGACAGCAGGTCGGAGTTCGACCCGGTCACATATACGTCGGTATTTTTCTTTATATACAGACTGTCCACGGCTTTCTGAAACTCGGGTACGCGCTGCACTTCGTCGAGAAATATATACGTATACCCGCTGTCGCTCAGCCTCGCCGTTATATAATCGTACATGGCGTGATAGTCGAGCAGATTTTCGTATGCCAGATCTTCGAAGTTGATATATATTATGCGGTCTTCGCCGACGCCTTCGCGTATGAGCTCCTCCCTGAACTGTTCGAGCAGCGTAGACTTTCCGCACCTGCGTATTCCGGTGACGACTTTTATGACGTCCTTTTCGCGGAACATTCTCAGTTTTGCAAGATATTGTTCTCTGAGTATCATAACGACCTCCCGAGTATTATGATACCATAATTATTGCCGAAAATCAATTTTTTTCAACAGGTTGAAAAAAAATAATATTTTTTCATTTTTTTTTCAAGCAAATGAAAAATTCCGCAGAAAATCCGAAAGTTTTCATTTTTATGAAAAAACTTACAGAATAGTTAATACATTGAAATTGAAAACTACCGATCCCTTCCGACAAGATAATCAACGGTAACGTCGAAGTAATTTGCCAACTCTAAAACGGTAGGAAGTTTGACGTCGGCACCGTTTTTCCAAGCATAGAGATGACTTTCTTTTATATTTGTTTCTTTCGTAAGGCGATACCTTGTAACACCGTTTGCTCGCATAACTTCGCGTAACCTTTCGTAAAATGGAGGGCATTTCTTCGGGATAAAGTTCAAGACCGAATCGTTTCGTCCGATAAGACAATCCAAAGTGCAATGTAAAACATTGGACACTTCGATTGCTTTGGATAGCATCATAAGCTGTTCGCCGCGCTTCCATCTGTTAACAGTCTGCACCGTAACATGAATTTTTGCCGCAAGCTCTGAGGAGCTCATATTATTTTCGTACATCAATGCCGATAAGTTTTCAGCCATATTGATTATATTATTTTTCAAATTATCGATCATATAAAAAATATCTCAAATAACGGCTCAAAACGCTTGCATTGAACTGAAAAATGGGATATAATATACGAGCAAAACGGATAAAAAATGGATAACTCACTTATAAATACAAATTTCGTCAAGCATTTAATGCAAAAGAATAATATAGACGAAAAGATTCTTGCTCAAAAAATCGGTTGCACGCCTCAAACAATAAAGAAACATTTAAATGGGCGGAGTTCACGCATATCGATAGAAATGGTAATGAAAATTGCTAATATATTTAAAATTCCGGTTTATTTGCTGTTTGATCAAGATTTATGCAAATAACGGAAATTAGGTTGAGTGGCGAATTACATTTATAAGCACAACCCCGGATATGAAAGTATCCGGGGTTGTGCCTTTCGGGGTAACTGTTTGATCGTTTAACGATTGCTATAAATTGAAACCTTGTTTTCTTGTGAACGTACATAAGCAGCGAATGCGAGCGGATTTTGTGCGCTCAGCGGTGCAAAATGCGTACGGCGCTTTCGCGCCGGCGTCCCCGCAGCCTGCCTTACGGCGGCAGGGGGCATTTTGCGCCGATCAGCCCAAAAGCCGCCGCAATCGCGTCTTCACTTGCGCACGCCGACGGCGAGCGTTAGCGGTGCGCAAGGAATAAAGTCCCGTTGGCGTTCGCGCCGACACGAGCACAAAAATTTGTTATAAATTTTTATGCGCAATGTCGCAACCGGCGCGAATCAGCGGTGCGCTAAGGTTTTATTTCTCCGTTCCGTCCGGCAGCTTGGTCATGGGGTCGACGTAACCGCCGTCGGCGTCCTTCATTTCGAGGTGCAGGTGCGCGCCGTCGTTCTGTTCGCTCGTCATGGAATCGGACACGTATCCGATGGGCGTGCCCGTCGTGACCGCGTCGCCCTCTTCGACGAGGGTGTCGGCGGACAGCGATTTATATATCGCCGTCAGTCCGTCGGACTGCTCGATCGTGACGACATAACCTTCCTGCGTGGTATATTTCACCGAGGTGACGGTGCCGTCGTATACAGCGTTCACCTGCGTACCCGCGTCCGCCATAAAGTCGGTGCCGTTATGCGTGGAATACCAGTGCAGCGTGTTCGACCACACGAGTTCGGTCAGATTGCACTCCTGTCCGAGGGTGTATGAAGCGAGCGGCATACCGTATTCGGGAGTGGTAACGGTAGGCTCGTCCGGCACATCCGGCTCGTTTGTATCCGACGGGTCGTCCGGCTCATCCGGCTCGTTTGTATCCGACGGGTCGTCCGGCGTCTGCGGATCGTCGGGGGTGGTTATCGTGCCCGGATCTTCCACGGGATCGCCGCCGCCCGACGTAAGGCCTATGGCCACGGACGTAGCCACGATCGCTATGATCGCGACGACGGTGCATATCAGCAGAGCGATATACAGTTTTTTGTTCGTCTTTTTGTTGTTTTCTTTGTTCATGGTTCTGGAATCCTCCGTTATTTGCAAGACGGATTATTGACGGGGAATCGTAAATTATACACGACAATATAAAATCATTTGCATTTTCTCTTCGTTTGTGATAAAATAAACGCGGAAAATAAAAAACGGCTTCGTGATATCAGGGAAAATCATATCGGCATGATGCGGCGCGGGATCGTTCCTACGCCGACGTTTGTTATAGAAAATCCAATCGTATAAGGAGGTATACAATGGCTGAAAACATCAATAAAGCTGCCGAGTCGCAGGAGCTCAAAAGGCTCGCGGCGATCTGTATAAGCGGTTCAACCATCGACCCTCAGCTGTATACGGACTACCACGTTTACCGCGGTCTGCGCGCTCCCGACGGAAGCGGCGTCCTGACCGGTCTGACCGAGGTGTCCGACGTTATGGCGAACAAGAACGAGAACGGCAAATTCATGCCGTGCCGCGGCGAACTTTACTACCGCGGTTACAACGTCAAAGACATAGTTGCGGATATGATATCCCACAAGCGTTTCGGCTTCGAAGACACCATTTATCTGCTGCTGTTCGGTAAACTTCCGGACAAAGTCGAGTCCGCGAGTTTCAAGGATCTGCTCGGAACTTATCTCAAACTGCCCACGTCTTTTTTCCGCGACGTGATAATGAAATCGCCGAGTATCGACATCATGAACTCGATGGCGCGCTCCGTACTCACGCTGTACTCATACGACGCTGCGGCCGACGACCTGTCGTTCACCAACGTGCTCAATCAGTGCCTGTGGCTCATCGCCACGTTCCCGCTGCTCGCCGTTTACAGCTATCAGGCGTACGCTTACTACCGTTCGGACAGCAACAGCTTCTTTATTCACGACCCGATTCCGCAGCTCTCGATAGCCGAGAATATACTGCACATGCTCCGTATCGACAGCCGTTATACCGATCTCGAGGCGCGCGTGCTCGACCTCGCGTTCGTGCTTCACGCCGAGCACGGCGGCGGCAATAACTCCACGTTCACGACCCGCCTCGTGTCCTCGACGGGCACCGACACGTATTCGTGCATGGCGGCTGCGCTCGGTTCTCTCAAAGGCCCCAAGCACGGCGGCGCGAACATCAAGGTCTGCCGCATGTTCGACGACATCAAATCGCACGTCATCAACTGGTCGGACAAAAAGGAAATCCGCGATTACCTGACAAAAATACTCGACAAGGAAGCGTTCGACGGTTCCGGACTCATATACGGCCTCGGCCATGCGGTGTATCAGATATCCGACCCGAGGGCGGAAGTGTTCAAGGCCTCGGTCGCGAAACTGTCGCGCGAGAAGGGCATGGAAGCGGAATTCAACCTCTACAACAACGTGGAGGAGGTGGGCGCGGAACTGCTTACTGAACGCCGCAAGACGGACAAGGGCGTGTGCGCCAACGTCGACTTTTACAGCGGCTTCTGCTACCAGATGCTCGGCCTGCCCAGCGAGCTGTTCACTCCCATGTTCGCCGTCGCGCGCATAGTGGGGTGGAGCGCTCACCGTCTGGAAGAGCTGCTGTCGTCGGGCGGCAAGATCATGCGTCCCGCATACCGCTACGTCGGCAAGCATAAGGAATACATACCTCTCGACGAAAGAGGCTGACCTATGCCCGCGGCGCATACCTTCGATAATTAACAGGTATTTTACATAAAGACGATATATATGATATAATAAATGCGGAAAGCCGGACAGGGCTTTCCGCATTTACGGATTATAAGGAGGTCAGGCAAATGACGGTTACGGAAGAAGGAGTAAAGAAACTGGGCTTCGGTCTTATGCGCCTGCCGCAGAAGGACGGCGCAATAGACATCGAACAGACCAAAACCATGGTCGACATGTTCTTAAACGCCGGTTTCAACTATTTCGACACCGCGTGGGCGTATCAGGGCAGCGAGGACGCCATACGTCAGGCGCTCGTGGAGCGCTATCCGCGGGACAGCTATTTCCTTGCGACCAAGAACGCCGCGTGGATAAACTGCAAAACGCGCGAAGAGGCGCTCGATCAGTTCGAAACCTCTCTGCGCAGAACGGGCGCGGGCTATTTCGATTTTTATCTGCTGCATAATCTGGGCGAGAGCCGCACGCACTTTTTCGAGGATTTCGATCTCTGGAACTGGGCGTTCGGAAAGAAGAGGGAAGGCCTCATAAAGCACGTGGGCTTTTCCTTCCACTCCACGCCCGAGGAGCTGGAAGCGATACTCACAGCGCACCCCGAGGCGGAGTTCGTGCAGCTGCAGATCAATTACGCGGACTGGGACAATCCCGCGATCCGCTCGCGCGAGTGCTACGAGGTTGCTCGCCGCCACGGCAAGCCCGTCATCATCATGGAACCGGTCAAGGGCGGTATGCTCGCGACCCCGCCCTCGCAGGTGGAAAGCGTGCTGAAAAAGGCGGAGCCGGATTCGTCGGCGGCGTCGTGGGCGATACGCTTTGCAGCGGGGCTGGACGGCGTGCTGACGGTGCTGTCTGGCATGAGCGACGTAGCGCAGATGCGGGATAATCTCTCCTGCCTGAAAGATTTCACCGGACTGTCCGACGCCGAAAAGGCGACGATAGCCGAGGCGCAGGCGGAGCTGAAAAAGATCCCGCTCGTGCCGTGCACGACGTGCAACTACTGCGCAAAAGTCTGCCCCAAAAACATAGGCATTTCCGGCACCTTCGCGGCAATGAACTGCATGATACTGTACGGCGACAAGGAGCGCGCCCGCGGTCAGGCCGACTGGCTGGTGGACGGCCACGGACTGCTGCGCGCGTCGGAATGCATAAAGTGCGGCAGGTGCGAGCAGGCGTGCCCGCAGCATATACGCATAAGGGACGAACTTGTCAGGGCGTCGAAGGCGCTCTACTGAAACAGGAGGCATTATGATAGAAAACGTACTCGTAAATAAAAATCTCTCGCTTAAAGCGAGAATAACCGTAAAGGGCGTCATCGCGGCGCTTACCGTCGCCCTCGCGGTAGTGCTGCCGCAGCTCGTACATATAGCAGCGGGCGCGTCGGGCGGCATGACGTACCTGCCCATGTATCTGCCCGTGCTGCTCGGCGGCTGCCTGCTCGGCTTCCGCTGGGGACTGGGCGTGGGCATAGCTTCGCCGCTCGTCAGCTTTGCGATAACCTCGGCTATGGGCAGCGCCATGCCCGCTGCGGCAAGACTGCCGTACATGATCGCCGAACTCGCCGTATGGGCGGCCGTGAGCGGTCTGTTCTCCAAAAAGATAACGGAAAACGCATGGGTCGCGTTCCCTGC
>ULSO01041591.1_pt1 | contig 14045 bp, 8 predicted proteins | sample 1956701 | NCBI WGS metagenome assembly ULSO01 (sample SAMEA4835708, study PRJEB28245) | human gut metagenome | biome: gut microbiome; material: fecal sample | place: Denmark | collected 2008 | reverse complement strand
TGACCGGCGACGTGCCGTGCACCTTCGCGGCCTCGCCGACCGAAGCACGCGTATCGGCGAAAAACGCACGTACCGTGCCGTCTGCGGCGACGGCGCGCAGTATATAATCCTCTTTCTGTTCCATACCCGTATTATAGCAGAAGCCGCGTCCGCGCGCAAGCGGTCGGGTGCGGAAAACGTTATTCCCGGTTGTCGAAATCCATGTCGAGCGAAAGGTACGCCTTTGCCGCATCTTCAAGCGACATATTGTAGTAGCGCGTGTTTTTGTCCAGCGCGGCGATCTCTTTCATCTCGCCTTCCGTCAGCGCGAAATCGAAGATGTCGAGATTGCTCTTTATGTGCTCGGGATTTTTGGAGCCGGGGATGACTATGTTGCCCGACTGCACGTGCCAGCGCAGTATGATCTGCGCGTTCGTCTTGTTATACTTCGCCGCGAGACGGGTGAACACCTCTTCGCCGACGAGCGCTCTGTCGCCGTGGCCGAGCGGATACCACGCCATAAGCGCCATGCCGCGGGGCGCGAGGAATTTTTTGAGTTCGGTCTGCGGGAAGTACGGGTGCGCTTCCACCTGAACGAGCTGCGGCACGATTTCGCATTCATCGATCACTTTCCGTATTCTGTCCTCTGGAAAATTGGACAGGCCGAGCGACCTGACCTTGCCGGCGGCATACGCCTTTTCCATCGCCTTATAGCCCGCAATATAATCCCCGACGGGCTGGTGCAGAATGAGCATATCCACGTAGTCGGTGCCGAGGCGCGCGAGCGTGGCGTCGATCGCCCGTTCGCCGTCCGCATATTCCGTCGGCCACAGCTTGGTCACGAGGAAGATATCCTCCCTCTTCACTCCGCTGCGCCTGATGCCCCTGCCCACTCCGCGCTCGTTCATGTATGCGTTCGCGGTATCGATAAGGTTGTAACCGCAGCCAAGCGCGGCGAGCACCGCGTTTTCCGCGTCTTTGGGCGAAAGCAGAAAGGTTCCTATGCCCGCCGCGGGCATTTTCACTCCGTTGTTCAACGTAAAGTATTCCATAATTAAAATCTCCTTGTCCTTTTTCTTATATTATATCCCGCGCCCGCTCGTTTGTAAAATACCGTTTTTGCAACACAGGTATAACCTGCGCGCATAGCTTGACGGATCGTCGGCCGCGTTATATAATATACACGGAGGTGCGATATGATAGAATTCCACCAGCTGCGCCAGTTCGCGGCCGTCGCAGAATGCGGCACGCTTTCCGCTGCCGCGGAAAAGCTTTACATCTCTCAGCCCGCGCTCACCCGCTCCATGCAGCGGCTGGAACGCGACGCGGGAGTCACCCTGTTCGACAGACGGAAAAGCAAAATATCGTTAAACGAAAACGGAAAATTCCTGCTCTCCCTCGTCGGCAAGCTGACGGAGGAGTTCGATTCGATGGTGGACCGGCTGCGCGCGTTCGACAAAAGCCGGCGCACGATCACCGTCGAGTCGTGCGCGCCCGCGCCGCTGTGGGAGCTGATGCCCGCGCTGTCCGCGCACTTCCCCGGCATGACCGTGTCGTCGGGAATGAAGGACGAGGACAGCCTCGCGCGCGATCTCGAAAGCGGCGAAACGGACATAATCGTCACCCGCCGTCACGAAACGCCGGGCGCGTTATGCTTCGAACTGGGGCGGGAGCGGCTGCTGCTCAACGTGCCGAAAACGCACCCGCTTGCGGGCAGAAAAAGCGTGACGTTCGCGGAGATAGAACACTATTCCTTCCTGCTGTACTCGCAGATCGGCGAGTGGGAGCCGCTGGTGCGGCGCGTCATGCCGCACACGCATTTCATCGTGCAGGACGACTGGGACAATTTCATTTCGCTGTCGCAGATTTCGGCGCTGCCATCCTTCAATTCCGACCTTGCCGTCAGATTCTACGGCCGCTCGGAAAACTCCGTCGTCATACCGATCACGGACGACGAGGCGGAAATGATCTATTACTGCCACATACGCGCGGATAAAAAGCGGGAACTGCGCCCGCTGTGGGAAACGTATATCGGGAAAAATATATAGAATAACAGATATTAAGAAAAGCGGCTCCGTTTTCACGGAACCGCTTTTATCATGGCATCGCGATTATCGTATTCAGTTTGCCGGATTCGCATTCGGCGCTTTCTTTGCTTTGATGTAACCTCTTACCGCAAGCACCACCCACAAAGATACGAGACCGACGCCTATGACGTCAATACCTACGAGCAGGAACACCCACCAGGGGAACACTTCGTTGCTGGTCAGCGTTATGTCGTCTATTTCCAGACCCTGCGAAGTCATCGAGAAGTTGAGCGTATCGACGTAAGTATACAGGATGTCCTTTGCCGACTTGAATATCGCCTGCTGCGCCGTCGCGCTCGACGAATCGTTGAACCAGCCTATACCGCCGTCGGTGTACAGAATCTGGCTGTTGCCCGCGCGGACGCACTCGTCGACGTCGTGCACGGTATCCGTCGCGCGGCTCGCGCCCGCGTTCTGATAGTAGTCGGTTATGACGCTGCCTCTGAAGCCCCATTCGTTACGGAGCACCTGAGTGAGCATCGCGTAGCTGCCGGACGCCCTGGTCGAGCCGACGCGGTCGACCGAGCTCATCATCGCGTTTGAGCCGCCTACCTTGACCGCGTACTCGAAGGGTTTGAGTATGTTCTCGCGCAGGTTCTGTTCGGTGAGCCACTTATACGCGCCGTTACGGCCCGATTCGGTTTCGTTGACCGTGATGTGCTTGATGTATGCCGTCAGACCCTTGGACTTCGCGCCCATGACCTCGTAAGCGCATATAATGCCCGAAAGCAGCGGATCTTCGCTGTAATACTCGAAGTTTCTGCCGCCGAGAGGGCTGCGGTGCAGGTTCGCGCCGGGGCCGTACCAGCCGCTTATGCCGAGAGCCGCGCCCTCGGTACCCTTTGCCACGCCGACCTCGTATGCGGTCATGAAGCTCCAGGTGCTGGCGATCACGGTCGCGCAGGGGTAGTTGACCGCTTTGAGGTCGCCCTGTCCGGTGACGCTGTTGTTGAAGCCCGCCGGGCCGTCTGCGGCGACGGTCTTGGGCATACCTATCTCGTCAATGGCTATCGTTCCGAAACCGCCGCGCACAATGAGGTCGCCGCACGTCGAGAGCGAAAGCTGGCTGATGAGTTCGTCCCACATGGGATCGTCATACTCGACGCCGAGAAGATCGGTTATCTGCCAGGACGTAGCCGAGGAATCGAAGGTCGGGAACTCGTCGGCGGGATCGTCCTCGGGGTCGACCGTCACGTAATGCGCGTCGTCAATGAGCTTATCTCCGGCGACGCGGTCGTTCTTTTCCTCGGGGAAGGAGGAAACGAAATCGCCGCGCGTCATATACTCGATCTTAACCTCTTCGTCGTTGCCGTCGATGGAGTGCGCGTTGCCCGCAACCGGTTCGTTGATGGTGCTCGTCGCGCCGCTTACGGTGTTGGTGTAATTGGTGAACTGGTTGGTGACCTTCGTGCCCGTGGTCGAGTCGGTTTCGTATTTATAGCCGCTGTCGGGCACGGTGAACGAGTACGAGTTGCGTCCGTCGGCGTTGCCCGTGACGGCGGGCGTGTGCACGTCGGTGCGGAGACTGACGGTGTAAGTGCCGCCTTCCAGCTCATAGCCCATGAATCCGTTGTTGTTTCTGTCGTAGCAGTCGTACGAAGCCATTCTCTCGACGGGAAGCTCGAGCTTGACCTGCTTGATCTCGCCCGGTTCCATCGCTTCGGTCTTGGCGAACGCGCCGAGGACGATGGACGACTTCTCGATTCCGCCGTCGGTATAGGGCGCTTCGTAATACAGCTCCACGACGTCTCTGCCCGCCACGTCGCCGGCGTTCTCCACGGTGACCGTGACTTCTATTGTGCCGTTCTGATCGAGCGAAGCGCCGTCTTCATAGTTGCAGCCGGTTATCGTCCACTCGAATTCGCTGTACGACAGGCCGTAGCCGAAGGGATACTGCACGACGTCTTCGTAGCCGTTCTCGATTCCCCACTTTTCCTTTGCGTACGTCGTATCCCAGAAGCCTTCCGCGTCTGCGGTTTCGTACCACTTGTATCCGATATAGATGTCTTCGGCGTAATCCGAATACTTGTTGGCGCGGGTTCCCAGCGACGTATCCGAACTGATGTCCGTGTACGAGCCTACGCCCTCTCTGCCCGCGTTCGCGTAAGACGCGGCGGTCGAAAGGTCGTATGCGTACGTGTCCGCGAGCCTGCCGGAGAAGTTTTCCTTGCCGCACAGCAGATTGCCTATGCCCACGGTGCCGCGCGTGCCGGGATAGCCCATCCACACGACCGAGTCGATGTCGTACTCTTCGACGAAACCGAGTTCCATGGGGTTGGCGACGTTGAGCACGAGCACGACGTTCTCGAAGTTTTCGGTGACTTTCTTTATCATCGCCTCTTCGACGGCGGAGATCGAAAGCAGTTTGCGCGATTCGTCGTTTTCGCCGTTCTTGATGTACTGTTTATGCGAATAGTCGTTGCCCTCGCCCATCAGTCTGCCCAGCACTACGATCGCGGTGTCCGAAAATTCCTTTGCCTGGTTTATTCTGTCCTCGTTCAGGAAATCCTCGGGCGCTTCCACGACGCCGTAGTATTCTTTGTAGAGTTCGTCGGTATACGCCTCGATGACGTAGTTACCGCCCTTGACTCTCTCGTATCCCAGACTTTCGTAGTCGGACGCCAGCTGCTCGTTGACGTTGAAGCCGGATTCCCTCAGTCCGCCGAGGAAGGTGGTCAGATTGTTTCTCGACCCGGTGCCGGAGCCGGTGCCCTGCACGACGAAGCCGGAATCGCATCCCGCCCAGCCGAATACGTTGACGTTCGAGTTTTCTTCCAGAGGGAGCACGGCTTTGCCGTCCGCGTTCTTTTCGTTCTTGAGCAGCACGGCGCCTTCCTCCTCCACCTCGATGGCGAAGTTCTGTCCGTATTCGCGCGCGCCGACCGCTTCGGCCGAGTCTTCGTCCAGACCGAAGCCGCACATATACTGCGTAATCACGTTGAAGTTGAGGCCGCAGACGACGTTGCCTGCGACAAGGCCGCAGATGACCGCCACCCACACGACGCAGGCCACGATCAGAAGTATCTTGTTTTTCAGTAATTTAGCCATTTGTTCTCCTTTCCGTATCATGCGCCGTACGAGCTGACGACGAAGTTGAAGCAGTCGACGTTGGGCGAGCCGTTAAGCGTGCAGGTGAATTCGTAAGTGCCCGCGTCCACGGTGACCTCGCCGAGCACGACGTCCTGCCAGTGATAGAACTGCGAAGTATCCGACGTGCCGAGTTCGAAAGTGCCGCTAGGCGTTATGTCGCTGTTGCCGAATTTAACGCCGCTTATGTACGAGGAAACCTCGTTCGACGCGTTGTTATCCGCGGCTTTCGCTATTCTGGCGACGATCTGTATCGTGGCTTTCTGCTCGGTCTTGACGGTGATCTTCACTTTGCTGCCGTCGCCTATCGCGCCGAGGCTCTTTCCGCCGCTGGTATCGTCGGTACCAGGGGTTTCGATATTGATGTGATCCCAGCCGGCCTGAAGCACGAAGCCGGAAAGATCCATTTCTTCGGCCTCCACGGTGTACTTGCCGTCGGCATTCACCGTCACGTCCGCTTCGGGCACTTCCTCGCCCGTTATGAACTCGACGTAGTCGATGTTGGGAGCCTTGTCGCCGAGGATTTCGATTTCGAGCGTATTGACGCCCGCTTTGATATCGACCCCGCCGATAACGAACGGCTCCCAGTTCCAGTACTGGTAAACGTCGTCGTAGCCGGTGAATACCGCGTCGTCCGACGCCTTGATCTGTTCGCCGTTGAACCGGAACGCGCACAGGTCGTTGACCTTCCACGTATCGCCCTTAAGATCATCGCCTACGGACATGCTGAAACGAATGCCTGCGTCATTGACGGCAACGTCGCTCCAGACGTTGAACACTATCTTGTTGCCTTTGAGGCCGAGCTTGCCGACCACGAGTCCGCTCGTGACAGTTGCTGCCGCGCCGGTCGCGCTCTCGGTCATAGGCTGATTGGCTTTGAGATTATCATAGCACAGCGATACGCTGCCGTAATCCGCGTCCTCCGCTTCCGCTCTCGTCGTTACGGACTCGGCGGTTATCACGGCGGAGCAGTCCTCTTTCATGACTGCGGGGATTTCGTAAGTATCTTCGCCGTACTGCGTTACGATGACTTCGAACTTATCGAAGTTGACGGCGGCAGTCGCGCCTTCCCTGACTTCGAATCTTATCTCGTTGACGCCCGCAACGAGATCTATATCCGTTTCGATGACCTTCCAGTTCCAGTTGAACGCGTCGCCGTGGGTGTATTTCTTTTCCCAGACTTCGGCCGTTCCCGCGTCCTCGTCGGCCGGGGTCACGAGATAAGTGTCCGCGCCCTCGTCCTTGACGAGCTTGGCGCCCGTCGTCACGGCCGCGGAGCCGTTGGTGACCGAGAATACGTCGTCAAACGCGATCTCGTCGCCGCCCCATGCCGCGCGGATGCGCAGTTTGGCCTTGCCTGCCGCGCCCGAATTGATGTCGAATCCGAACGTGTTGCCGGCAGACGCGGTCACATTGACCGACTGGAAGCCGCTCGTCGTCTGATATGCGTTGCCGGCGGGCGTCTGCACGCTCGCGCCTTTGCTGTATTCCATGTCCTCGGCCTCGAACGAGCATTTCACTCCGGCGGAACCGACGGTCGCCGACTGGAATTCGATAGGCTCCTCGTGCTCGGTGAATTCGCCGTAAGACAGCACGTCGAACCTGAAGCAGTCTGCGTTGATCGCACCGGTCTGCGCGATCATCTTGACGGTGAACAGATGCGAGCCGGGTTCGAGATCGACGTAGCCGATGACGGTTTCCACCCACTCCCAGTAACGCATGCTGCCAGCGTCGCCGCCCTGAATGCTGATGTCCTGTACTTCGGTCATGAGATTGCCGTCGATGTAGAACTCGAAATTATCCTTGATTTTTACATTGTCCACGCTCGCGGCCATGAACGAAATTCTGACCGTGGCTTTTTCGGCGTTGCTGATGACCGTGGATATCTCGGTGGGAGGAACGAACGCGCCCACGCTCTTGCCGCCGCTGGTGTTCTCGGCGTTGGTGGACGGCGTTTCGATGAACGCTTCGCCGTCGCCGAGGCCGTAATGATCTTTGATGTCCTGACGGACCTGAATCTTATCGAGGTCGAAATCCTCGAACTCCTTGACGTACAGCGCCTTCTCGGTCACTTCGACGCGCGAGTTGATATACATCGTGCCGACATAGAATTCGATGTAGTCGATATTGGGCACGAAGTCGTCCTTGACGTCGAAAGTAAGCGTATTGGTGCCTTCGGCTATGGTGACGCCGCGGACCACTCTCTCCTCCCAGACCAGCTCTGCGGGAGCGGGTTCGGAAGGTTCTTCGCCGTCCGGGGTTTCGCCGCTTTCGTCTGCGGTTTCCGTAGCGTCGCCGCCCTCTTCCGTTTCGGGCGCCGTCATTCCGGGAAGCGCGGTCATGCCGGCAATGTCTATAGAGCCGGGGTTGGCGTAATTCTCATAATTGAGATAAACGCCGAACGCATTGCCGGGAGCCAGCGACTCTTCGGTGGGGCTGGACATGTGGAACACTATCGTCACGTCGGTGTATTCCTTAGCGGACGTGAACGTGAACCCGAAATAGTTGCCGAACACTCCGTAATTGCCGACGTACGTCACGCCTGCGTTGTCGTCGGTCAGGACGAGTTCGCCGCCCGCGGATTCGACGCCGGATACATCGAGATCGATGTCCTCCGCCTCCACGCGGTATACGGTCGCCGCGCCCTCGGGAATGTCGAACACGGACTTGTCGCTGATCGGCGGCATCACCCTTTCGTTGACCGTAATCTCGTAACGCGCCGACTTACCGCTGTAAACGACGTTTACCGAACGCGTGCCCGGCGTCGTCAGGTCGGGCGTCGTGACGCGGCACTGCGAAAGATCCACCGCCTGCGTGCTGCCGTCGCTCATGTGCGCGGTGACGACGAGTCCCTCGTAAGTGAATTCGTCACCGAAATCGAAAACCTTTTTGACGTTATCGGTGTTGAGCGTAATGCTCTCCAGCGTCGGGTCGGTCGTTTCGGAAGGCGGTTCTTCTCCGCCGCATGCCGCGAGCCCGAAACTCAGGCAGATGATCGCCGCGCAGAAAACCGCCAGAAACGCCCTTACCGCAAAACGTTTTTTCGTTTTCATCTTTTCTCCTTCTCCTTGTATGGAATATTCCGGACGGCCGCGGACTCGGGAAAACAGGGCAAAAAAATTCATGCGGGAATCCGCCTTCCGTTCGGTACCCGCATTATAGCGTTGCCGCGGCGGAGTTTCAACAATTACCGCACAACCTTTGCAAATCGCGGCATAACCTTGTAAAAACCGACCCCGCCTCGCGGCGGGATCGGCCCTTTTGTATGCTTTGTCCGGCTTGTCAGTGCGGCTCAGACGCTGCGCTCGAACAGAATATTCAGGTTGAATATTCCGCCGTCCGCGTTTATCTGCATGTTGCCGCAGTACTTCTCCGTAATATACCTTATACTCTGCATGCCGAATCCGTGGAATTCCTTATCCTTTTTCGTGGTCAGAGGCAGGCCGCCCTCGAACTCCAGATCGTTTTTATACCAGTTGTTGGCGTTGACGGACACGAGCGTGTCCGCGGATTTGACGTGCAGACTGATGACGCGCTTTTCGGGCGGCAGCACGGAAACCGCTTCCATCGCGTTGTCGACGATGTTGCCGAACAGCGAATAAATATCCTCCTCTTTCATGAAATCGAGCTGCTTCCCGTCCGCTATGCAGCTGAACGTTATGCCGTTTTTACTGCACAGCAGGCTTTTTTCGGACAGAATGATGTCCAGCGCCTCGTTGCCTGTCTTGACAGTGGAATCGTATATGGATATAAGATTTTCTATCTCCGCCACCGCGCTGCTGCTCATATCCGACGCCCGGCCTATGCTGCGTATCTGATGCCGCATATCGTGGCATTTCATGTTTATGAGCGCGATGTTTTCTTTCGATACGGCATACTGCTCGCGTTCGCGGTTCCACAGCTGCCGCAGCGTGGCAAGCGTATTCTGCAGCTGCCGGCGCAGCAGCACTTCGAATTGCAGATACAGCGCGAACAGACAGCACAGTATGTTGTATACGCCCACGACGATCATGTAAAGGTTATTCTCATCCTCCGCAATGGAGAACACGACCACTGCGTTCAGGAGCACGTCCACGACGAGAATGAGCACCACGGATATGAAAACGAACCCATTTTTCAGATACACGCCCTCGTGCCGGTTTATCCGCCGCCCGAATATCCAGTAGACGCCGAAATATATGCACGCGTAGAGCACCAGATACAGCATCAGCAGCAGCGGGTTGGAAAACATCGCCGAAAATTCGTTGCCGTAAAAGCCCATAGGCGAATCGGTATTCGCGCCCATGACCGTCAGCAGAAGATTGTATATTTCATACGACATATGCTGCGTCGTGTACCCCGCAACGCAGCAGAACACGATCACCAGCCATCGTTCCTTATACAGAAACTTGCAGGCGAAAACCGTCGCCGCGAACAGCACGAAGAACATGAAGGATATATAAAAGGCGTTCTGCGACAGTATGGGGAAAAAGCGGAAAATCGCCCAGCATGCCGCAAGCGCGATTACGGCCCTGGGTATAAAATATTTCCGCCGCTGCAGCCGGAGAATGAAGAGGCATTCCGCGGCCAGCAGCTCGACGAGGAACTGATACGATTTGTAGAATTCCAGCTGCGTCATTTTTGATTACCCCCCCCCGCCGAGATAGTTGTTCAGCGCGCTCATGAACTCGTGGCGTTTGGGGTGGCTGATCTGTAATTCTTCGCCTCCGACAAACACGGAAAAACCGCGCACGCCGGTGACGTAACGCAGATTGACGAGATAACAGTTATTGCACTTGACGAAATCGGCTTCCGCAAGTTTGGCTTCGATCTTTTTGAGAGTGCCGTACGATTCGAGGTTGCCGCCCGCGGTGTGATAAATCAGGCGGTGCTTTATGACCTCGACGTATTTTATGTCCGAGGCGCTCAGACAGCGGAGCGCGTCGTCCACCGGCACCATGATCTTGACGCTGGTACAGCTTCTGACGCGTTCGACGATCCGCCCCAGTTTCAGAGCGAAATCGTAGTACGACACGGGCTTGACGATGAAATCCGCGGCGTCGACCTCGTAACCGTTGATGGCGTACTGCGCCATATTGGTCACGAACACGAGCGAAACGAACGGATCCAGTTCGCGCAGCCGTCGCGAGGCTTTCATGCCGTCGATGTCCGGCAGGCCTATGTCCATCATCACGATGTCGTAGTTCGGTTTGTATCCGGAAAGGAATACAACCGGATTGGAAAATACGGAAATGTTGAATTCCTCGTTTTTTTCCTTGGAAAACCGCCCGAAATAACTTTCGAGCAGATCCGACGCGTTCTTTTCGTCTTCGACTATTGCTACGTTAATCATACCTATTCCTTTCCGTATCGCAACAGGCGTCCCCTCAGTATGATGTGATTATAAAGGAAAAGCCGGCGCATGTCAAGCGCAAATCATAACTCCGCAGAACGGAATCACGGCGGGCATACGGAAAAAGACGGATCCGAAGATCCGTCTTTTTCGTAAGGCGCTTGTTATTTTATTCTCAGAAATCGATTTCCTTGTCGTAGTAGACGGCAAGAAGCAGTCTTTCCATGTCTTCCTGGGAAGGCTGACGGGGGTTGGAGCCCGTGCAGGCGTCGCCGATCGCGAGCGTTGCGACGGTCTTGAGCTTGTCGTTGAATTCCTTTTCGTCGATGATGCTCTTGTCCGCTTTCACGCCGCCCTCGCCGTAGTTCTTGATGGCCTGAGGGATGTTGAGCTCGTCGTTCATGTGGCGCAGCTCTTTAATGAGCGCGTCGACGAGTTCGGCAGTCGTCTTGCCCTTGAGGTCGATGAAGCGCGCGATTTCAGCGTAGCGCTCGGCGGCCTCGGGGTTCTTGGAGTTGTACTTGATGACCTTGGGCAGGTACATCGCGTTTGCGGCGCCGTGGATGATGTGGCCGCCGGAGAACGCGGCGCCCGTCTTATGCGCCATGGAGTGGACGATGCCGAGCAGCGCGTTGGAGAACGCCATGCCGGCGAGGCACTGAGCGTCGTGCATTGCGGCGCGCGCGTCCATATCTCCGTCATACGACTTTTTGAGGTTGTTGTGGATCATCTTGATCGCATGGAGCGCAAGAGGATCGGTATAATTGCAGTGGAGCGTGGAAACGTACGCTTCGATGGCGTGCGTCATTGCGTCCATACCGGTGTGAGCGGTGAGTTTGGGAGGCATCGTTTCCGCGAGTTCGGGATCTACGATCGCGACGTCGGGAGTGATGTTGAAGTCGGCAAGAGGGTATTTGATGCCCTTCGCATAGTCGGTGATGACCGAGAACGCGGTGACTTCGGTAGCCGTGCCCGAGGTGGACGGGATAGCGCAGAACTTCGCCTTGGTACGAAGCGTCGGGAACGAGAAAGGCTGAATGATAGCCTCGAACGAGGTATCGGGGTACTCATAGAACACCCACATGGCTTTAGCCGCGTCGATGGGAGAACCGCCGCCCATGGAAATGATCCAGTCGGGCTCGAACTCTCTCATGGCAGCCGCGCCCTTCATGACGGTTTCGACCGAAGGATCGGGCTCGACGTTCTCGAAGAGTCTGACTTCCATGCCGGCTTCTTTGAGATAGCCGACAGCGCGGTCCACGAATCCGAACCGCTTCATGCTTCCGCCGCCGAGGACGAGGATAGCTTTTTTACCTTTGAGGTTTTTCAGTTCCGCAAGGGAACCCTTGCCGTGATAGAGATCGCGCGGCAAAGTAAAACGTCCCATATTTCTTCTCCTTTTTCCGTTAATTGTCGGCTCCGGCCGCATATTTCCGGAGCTGCGCTTATAGTTTAATACATTTCCCGGGATTTGTCAACCGAAGACGCGTGCCGAACGCTGCTCTTTCTTGTCGCTTCCGCCCCCTCAGGCGGTTTCCGGACTTTCGGGCGCTTTCCTGCCGAGAACGCGGGGGACGAGCGCGGACGCAAGCCGGTTTTTTCCGCGGGCGGACGCGCCGATGACTGGAAGATATACTGTCGTGCCCAGCGCGCACACCGCCATGTCCCCTATCGTGTCGATCAGACCGATGTCGAGATAGCCGTCTATCGTCAGCGTGCGGCCGTCGCCGTAATATATGATCGTTTTCGTTATGCCGTCCACTTGGACGAGCTCGCTGTGCGTGCCGGACAGCAGATAGGAGCCGAAGCCGTTCACGACGGTGTCCTCCTGCATATCGAAGCCGAGCAGGCTGGTGCCCGCGAACTCGAACAGCTCCCATAAAACGGCGATCGCCAGGCTGAAAAAGAATCCGAACAGCAGGCAGACGGCGAGCATGCGGCCGCTTTGAGGCTCGCCGACGAACAGTTTCGGAACCGCGAACCCTATGCACGCGAACACGAAGCCGGTTATGCAGTGCAGCAGCGCGTCGAAGAACGGGATTATCGTGAACAGGTCGTAGCCCGCGCCGAGTATGCAGCCCGCGGCCATGAAATATATCACGGCGGCAAGCACGGAGGGCAGTATCACGCGCAGCAGCCGCTCGACGAGCAGCAGCGCGGGCACGTACAGCACGAACGCTATCGACATTATGTAATCGCGCGGCATTCCCCGCACGAGGAAGTATACGAACGAGCCGACGCAGAATGCGAGGAACATCGCCGAGACCGGGAAAAAGCCCTTCCCCGCCTCGTATCTTTCTTTTATATAACGTTTCAGTGAAGAGCCCGTGCGCGTCATATCTCTCCCCTCGCGCGCATGGCCTTGTATTCCTCGCCCCATTCGCCCATCGCGTCGATAATCGGCCGCAGAGTGCCGCCGAGGTCGCTCAGCGAGTACATGACGCGCGGCGGCGCTTCGGCAAACGCTTCGCGCAGCACGAGCCCGTCCTCTTCCAAAGCGCGCAGATTGTCGGTCAGGACCTTGGAGCTTATGCCGGGTATGGTGCCGCGCATTTCGGTGAACCGCTGCGGCGCGCGCATGAGATTGCGCAGAATGAGCAGCTTCCACTTGTTGCCTATGAGCTGCACCGTCGTGGCGACGGGGCACTCTGGCAGTTCTTCCTTCGTAAGCATGGTTTTCTCCTTATTCGCCTTTTACAGTATTATAGCACAAACGGCGCGCTTTGCAATACTTTTAGGTAATATAAAAGTAACTTTCGGGTTTTATTCCGCCGGAAGGAGTATAATTGACAGAGAAAACGAAAGGAGACGGTTATGACTTCCGAATATAACGAAAACGAAATAAACACGCTGCGAGAATGGCTCCGCGGCGCGGACGCCGTAGTCGTCGGCGCGGGCGCGGGACTGTCGACGGCGGCGGGCTTCACATACTCGGGCGAACGGTTCCGGAAATACTTTTCCGACTTCGCCGCGAAATACGGCTTCCGCGACATGTACTCGGGCGGGTTCTATCCCTTTGAGACGCTCTCCGAGTTCTGGGCGTACTGGTCGCGGTATATTTACATAAACCGCTACGATCAGCCGGCGGGCAAACCGTACGAGGATCTGCTCGCGCTTCTCGGCGGAAAGAATTATTTCGTGCTGACGACCAACGTGGATCACCGCTTTCAGGTCGCCGGCTTCGACAAGGAGCGGCTGTTCTATACCCAGGGCGATTACGGACTGTTCCAGTGCTCGGTGCCCTGCCACGACAAGACTTACGACAACGAGGCGGCCGTGCGCGAAATGCTCGCGCGGCAGAAGGACATGAGAGTGCCCGAGGAGCTGATTCCCCGCTGCCCGGTCTGTGGCAAGCCCATGGCGCTCAACCTGCGTTCGGACGGCACCTTCGTCGAGGACGAGGGCTGGCACGCCGCATGCGCGCGCTATGAGCGGTTTATCCGGCGTTACGGCGGCGGGCGCGAGCTGTTCCTCGAACTCGGCGTCGGAATGAACACGCCGGGGATTATTAAATATCCGTTCCGGAAGATGACGCACGCAAACGCCGACGCGCGCTACGC
>ULSO01040000.1_pt1 | contig 14159 bp, 15 predicted proteins | sample 1956701 | NCBI WGS metagenome assembly ULSO01 (sample SAMEA4835708, study PRJEB28245) | human gut metagenome | biome: gut microbiome; material: fecal sample | place: Denmark | collected 2008 | reverse complement strand
TGTATTCGTGCAGAGGCATATTTGCCGTCTTTACTCGCTCTCTTTCTGCCTGCGTCATGGTATCCATTAAGTAAAGTTCACCTGAGTTGTATTTCGCAAGCACTTCATTGAGTCTGTAATTTGCCTCCGACTTGGTACCTCTTTTCGCCTCAAGGTCAAGCCCCTGCCATTTCTCCTTGCGCTTACCTTCCGGCGTATAGAGGTTGATTACGGCATACCACTTTCCATTCTTTTCGGTCAATCGACCTGTTATCCTTTTCATTTTTTCCTCCTTTAATTGTTTTCTATTGCTTTGCAGAATGACGTGGTATCTTCATCGGCACATCTACCATATCACATTTGGCTCGGAATATCCAGCGATTTTGCGAGACTATTTGGGATTTGCCTGATAATTTTTTGTGTCCGAAAGAAACTGCATCAGACATATTTTCGGGACTATGATTTTGCCGCCGATTTTTATGGACGACAGTGCTCCGCTGTTTATAAGACCGTATGTTTTATTGATTCCGATGCGAAGTATTTTGGATGTCTCTCGCACGGAAAGAACATCCGGATACTCTTTAAGTGTATCATTCATTTCTGCATTCCCCTGTTTTATCGATTCCAAAGCTTATCGCAATGGCGTGATCTACATTCTTCATTGCTGTCAGGTCTATTTTTCCGATGCGCTTTCCCAATCTTTCTTTATCTACAGTCCTGATTTGCTCTGCCAAAACAGTAGATTTATACGGCAGGCAGTCTGCTGTAAATGTCACATGCGTCGGGAGACGGGGCTTGGTACAGCTGCTTGTAATTGCCGCCACAATGGTAGTACAGCTGTTTTTATTGCCAATATCGTTCTGTATGATCAATACGGGACGGATACCGTTTTGCTCGGATCCAATCACGGGCGAAAGATTGACATAATAGATTTCGCCTCGCTTTACTTGCTTTGTCATTATTATCTCCTTAAGTATATAAAAAGGCGGTCAAATACTTTTGATGTAAATGACCGCCTTCTATTTGTATCAATCGTTTTGTGCTTTAACCGATATTTGATCCACGCCATCCCTCGGCTAATGGGGAACACACCCACCGGTCATGCATTTGACCTCATTGGAATCTCACCACCCCCAGGATCGCTGCAGGGCGCCCTCATTGGTTGCGACGGCTCACGGTTCTGTACCGCTTCAACGCTCGACCTGTGACTGGACGCAAGTATCGTTAGTGCCTCTGCTTTTCGTGGCCTTCGTTGCGGGTGCGCCGCATCGTCCGAGTCATGAATGCAACAGACTTGTCAAAAAGTGATAAGTTTGTGCATCCGCTCATGTAGCTTGTCGGTTTTGCCGACGGCAGAGGGAAAGTAATGGATGTGCTGTACTATTTACTTTTCAAAGAGCATCGGAGACCTACAGAAAGCAGTCCCCTCACTTTTCATGCCGAAAAGTTGAGGGGACTGCACACCATGAATGTTTAACTTTCTAAAATTTTCTTGAGTTCCTCTAAGATGCGAACCTTGCGCTTATGAATTGCATTTCGATTAACACCGCAACGTTCTGCATACTGTCGCTCGGACAGCCCCTCCTAAAACATCGCATGAATAAGTTCCCGATCACTCGATTTCAGCATGGATATTACATGGCGAATATCTTCCGACATAATATTGCGTATTGCTTGATTCTCAGTATTATCACTGCCTATAAGAATGTTTTCGCCGTTAAAATCTACTGTTGTAAGTGAATCAAAAGATATATCATTATTATCTTTTGAACGCTCATAAATATATTTTTGCCGACGCTGTGTTTTATAAAATTCGAGATACGCATCTTTGTCTACCTCCAAAATCATTCCATGCAGAGGGATAAAGAGCTTTTTCTTGTAAGACAGATCGCATTTCTCTCGCTCACATAGCTCTTTATAAGTTATCTCGACATAATCATTGTTTTCTAAAACAAAAACCTTTTTCGGTGCGTATTTTTTCACCGTTGCTTCCTCCAATCAATTGTTTTTTAAATCACAAAACAATTGATCGAGGCGGGTCACGGCATCCTGTACCGCAAAGCGCAACAATATCAGGTATTTTTATGTTATAACGTAAAAAGCCAAATTCACCTTGTGAAAAACGCAAGATGAATTTGGCGTTACGGTTAGGATTTAGTTTTTCAGCTCCCGGAGGCTTCTCTGATCGTCGATTACATCGCGGGGATTTCTTATGCGGCCTGCGGGTGTGGTTTGACCGACATCCTCTATATCCGAGATTTCGTATAATGTTTATCCGGACTATGTAAACATCTTTCATGGTAACAAACATCCTCGCCGTAAGGCAGTCAACCTACCATACGGCAGATGCCTGCTATTGCGGTGGGCTATGCTGCCACGCCATTTTACTTATCTTATTCCTTTTATAAACGAATGTTTGAAGCTGCTCCGTATCCATCTGTCAAAGCCTCCTTTTTTGTTATAAGCACGTGGAGAACTTGTTTTTGCTGTCATTTACAGAATCTCATAGCATTTTTAAATAGCCGACAAATGAAAATGATGTTCTAATCGCTGTTTTAAAAATTCGACTTTTACATCGATCTCCCCTTTGTTTTGGATATAAGCTGTGTAATGCTGTCAATTATAACGTTTGAGCACTCCCAGTCAATTGCAAATCGTATTAACAATACGCAGAAAAAATATGCATAATATCGCAATATCATTTAACAATATTATATTACTTAATGCGTCTCAGTCTGTCAAGTATTGTACTGATATTCCATATAAATCTAAAACTTTTGCAAATATTTTGCACAAAAATGGTGGATTTATTAAATTGCGCAATGATATAATATTATGATATAAACCAGCATGATTTAATAACATTCCAATAATAATTGTGATTATGACACTAACTTTCTTTATGCGGAGGTACTATGAGAAAAATTTTAATAGTGGAAGATGACAAGAACATAGCCTTATTAATATCTGACACACTTTCAATTTCCAACCACAAATGTGTAACTGTATATGATGGTGCTGAGGCGTTTAATCTAATTTCAGAAAATGAGTTTGATTTGATCATCCTTGACATTATGTTGCCTGGGCTCAATGGATTTGAACTACAACAAAAAATCAAGCACCTTAGCATCCCCATTATTTTCCTCACAGCGCTTCAAGATATACAGGATAAAGTAACCGGATTACGGGCGGGAGCCGAAGATTATATCGTCAAACCTTTTGATCCGCTTGAGTTGCTTGCAAGAGTTGAAGTCGTATTAAGACGAACTAACAAAGGGGATACCGTATTGTACTATGATGATATTGTAATTGATATTGACAGACACATTGTTACTAAATCTGGTGAGGTAATCTCTTTAACACATACAGAATTTGAGGTGTTAGTATATTTTGTTAAAAATGTTGATCTTGCAATATCACGTGATCGACTCCTTGCCGCCGTGTGGAACACGAATTATTTTGGAGAAACTCGAACAGTAGATACTCACGTTCAAAATATCCGAAGAAAATTAAACCTACATAAAAAGCTAATTACTATTCCGAAACTCGGTTACAGATTGGAGTTAAAGAAATGAGATTATGGGTTAAAGTGTTTATTGTAACACTTTTTCTTGTTGTTATCGCTACTTCTGTTTCGTCGATCATAACACTCAAACAAAGCCGTCAAATCATGATTGAGCAAAAAATGAGTGACTGTGTTGTCTTGCAGGAGCGTTTCATAAGTAACATCGTACATACAGCATCACTTAAAAAATCAAAATTGAATGTGCTACTGCTCAGTTCAAATGACTTAACTAACATAATACAAGCAGTCGCTACCGATTCAAAAGAACAATATTTTAATTTGGCCGTTTTTTCAAGTGATGAAATATCCGTATACAACACCGGGGTTCATTTTAATAATTCCACAAATCACATAAATAATATTATTGAACGCGGAGATAGTTTTCGTATTCTTTCATTCGAAAACTCGCTCATGGTAATACAATGTGTTTCTGATTTTGAACTTGACGGTGAAAAATATTACATGATTGCAGAGCATAATGTGACCACTATATATGATATATGGAGTCATCAAACCAAAACGCTACACTATGTTAATTTTGCAGTTTCGACAATCGTATCACTGATAACTATCATTTTAATTTTGATGTTCATTTCTCCAATCTCAAAAATCAACAAAGGATTGGGCGAAATAACAAAAGGGAACTATCGCTACCGAATTCCCGAAAAAGGAAGTTATGAGTTCAAAAAATTAATTGGAAACGTAAATGTATTGTCTCAAAGCGTTTTAGATAACGTAGATAAAATCGAGAACATTGCAGAAGGACGTAAAATTTTCATCGATAATTTCGCACATGAAATGAAAACTCCTTTGACATCAATAATTGGCTTTTCAAATCTCTTACGGTTAAAAAAGAATATACCGGAGGAAAAAAGATCTGAATATGCTCACATCATAGAACAAGAAGCGGAAAGATTGCGCAATTTATCAAGTAAATTGTTAGAATTATCAACATCAGAGCATATAACTCTTGATTTTGCAAAAATACAAATCTCCGAACTTTTTAGAGAAATTAAGATTACCATGCAACCCGCCTTGATGAAAAAAGCTTGCACTTTAAACATCAAATGCGATAATAGCTTTGCCGTAATTGACAAGGAACTTTTCAAGTCATTATTATATAACTTGATTGATAATGCAATTAAAGCCTCCGACGAAGGTGGCGCAATTACATTGGAGTGCATTTCTAATAACAGTCAGATTATTATTTCAGTCACAGACAGCGGAATTGGAATGACAGAGGAAGAGACCAAGCACGTCATTGAACCATTCTATATGGTAGACAAATCCAGATCAAGAAATGAAAACGGCGTTGGTTTAGGTCTGACCTTATGTGTAGAAATTGCACGGCAACACAATGCCTTTTTAAAGATATCAAGTAAACCGGATGCTGGCACTACTGTATATGTAATTATGAACAGGAGGAAAAATGATGTCTAAATGCAAAGTAATCATATCGTGGCTCATGGTTATTTTGGCGATACTATTTGCATTCGTTTTGTTTCCATTCCTAAGTTCAAAGTTGCCGGATTACACCAACACGGAATTCCATTATAGTGTATATAAACCGCAAATTGCGAACCAAGCAGAATGCATTGACAATGTCTTTCCATGGCAATATTTCAACGAAAATGATGCTCTACCGTTAAACGATTCCGAAACAATAGAAAAAATACAAAATCAAGCTCGCACTTTTTTGAAATCAACAATGTTTCACGATACTGATATTTATTTGGATTTTTCCCAAAGTGCTCTTGTGTGCAATTCCTATTTTGTTTATGTGCATAACTATAAAGCATTAATTGACAGCAAGGAATATCTTCTTGATTTATCCTATGATTTAAATAGTAATTCGATGGTTATGATCCATTGTGATTCCGGCGGCGTATATAATCGAGATATAATTGCAAACGGCGAGGCGAAATTAAAACAGATTATAAAAAACCATCAATCACCTAATAATTATCCCGAAGGAAATACATACGCCGATAACATAAAAACATCTACATCCCCGCTTTCGGAATATCTGCTTCAATTATCCTTTGCATTCACGGATAATGATCTACATTCAATAATCGACGATGGTATTTCACTAAAGTTAAATCAAAAAGATATCTGTTTGTGCAGTAGCGATAACCGTCTTATACTATATTGGAATCCTCATTCGGAAAGATTTGAAGGATATAGTATAAATGCAGAAACCGAGAACTATTGATTGTTTTGGTGTTATAAAAACTCATCTTTCGTTATAATTCTATAAATAGGTATTTTTTTCTTTGCAATTATTTTGCATTTTTTAGAGGATTATTTGTTATTCGTTATATTAAAATACAATTGTAAAGTTTGAGTGATCTTGTGCACGGATTCATTTCAACTTTGCATCGAAGGTGTATTGAATATAAAAGTTACCATGGAACTTTTAGAATCATCATCTTCAAAAAATATTTTAAGTAAGGAGAATAACAATGACTCGGACAAGCAAGCCTACAAAAACTTGATAGTGGTCATGGCTTTGATGATGCTTATGTCGGCTATGGCAATCTTCGCCTCGGCGAGCAATCTGGACAGCAGTTTTCAGTTCAGATTTAACGGTTACATGGACAGAACAGGAGTCCGGCAAAAGGAAGACAGTACGTCAATGTACATGAACTGCGCAAGTACCACAACACCTTACATTGCCTCTGCACGTGGAACGCGCGACGGTTCAACATTTTACGATTGCTCCTATGATTGGCAGGCAGCAACAGTGAAACGTTTTACCTATCAGTTTGTTTCGGGAAACAAGAGATTCATGTATAACTACGTGAAGGAAAATGGTTTCGTTTACTGTGCAATAAGTGCGAATACATCCTCTAACGGTTCCGCCACTGGATACTGGAGTCCCGACAGCGTATACGAAAGCGGTGTACTTCCCGCATCTGACTACATCAAATAAGATTTGATAAGTAACCGGAGGAGATGAACTCTACCTCCGGTTACTTTTCTCATGGAGGCTATATGGTTAAATTTTTAAGATTGGAATCAAAACGCATCGCACGTAGCAAGCGTTTTTGGGGAGCCATATTAATTGGGTGTTTAATAGCAGTATTGCAGTATATGTTAGTAGCATCTTACTATAACTCGTATACCGTTGATTGGAAAGGAATCGGAGTTAGGTACCCCCAGCCGTGGTATGAATATTGGTTAGGCGGAGAGTGGTATAGTCTTTTTTCATACATATTCTTTATGCTCTTTCCGTTGCTCGCTGTAATAACACAGGGAGACTCACTTGTATCAGATAAAGCAAGTGGATATTCAAAACATATGTTTCTAAGAGGAAAGAAATCCGATTACTACTGTGCAAGACTTATTTCTTCTTTTCTCAGTGGCGGAATTGTGGTAATAATTCCACTTCTTTTAAGCATTCTCCTTTGCGCAGCTACATCCCCTTCTATTCTTTCACAAGCCGCAACTGGAACCGCCTCAATATTCCCAACATCCATGTGGAGTTCCTTGTATTATACCCATCCACTTGTATATACATTTCTGTACTTGATTATAGATTTTGTATATGGTGGTTTGTTCGCAGCATTTGCAACTTCTTTAGGCTCTGTTACTCGAAACCGGTTTCTTCCGCTGATTTTTCCATTTATCCTTTATCTGTTTAGCTATACCTTATTTTCTTCCATGGGTATTTGGGAATATGCACCGTTTAACTTTTTGGCACCCGCGCAAAGAGTGTTTAATATCTCTTTCCCCATTATTGTCGGAGAAGCTGTTATGTTGATTATTCCTACGATATTTTTGTTTGTTTGGGGAGCAAAGAAAGACGAAACATTATAAGAAGGGAGTATTGCATATGCTTCTCCAAAAACGCCATAACAACGAGTTTGCCTCGCAAGTCAAGCGCGATATAGTTAATAGTATATGGCTCAATAAATACAAATACCTTTTAACGGTCGTGCTATTCTTATTGTTTTGTGCTTTCTTTGAAATGAATTATGCAAGTATAGCAAATTCCGGATATGTCAGCAACGAAGCAAGCTTTGGAGATATTATACTATTCATTTTTCACGGAATGAAAGTATATATCCCAGCTCCCGGAATTAAATTTGAAATCCCCGTTACATGGCTTTCTTGTCAAATATTTGTCACCTATATAATTGGAAACTATATTCGACAGGACATGACTACTTACGGGCAGCAGTATATTATAAGATCAACACATAAAAGCTATTGGTTCATCGGAAAAATGTTATATTGCGTCATTTGTGTTCTCTTATTCTATTGCGTTGGTTATATGACTGTTTTTGGGTATTCTTTAATTGCCAGGAATCCGTCTTTTGTATTGAACTTCGATGTATGTGCTTACGTTTCTGAAACAAACATTGAGATTTTAAACCAAATCGATGTTGTATTGGGAATCGTAATTCTCCCAATTATAACATCTATTGTGTTAAGTGTTGGGCAAACGACACTATCCATTTGGATTAAGCCGATCTATAGCATTATCATAATCGTTGCCTATGTATGTGCTTCAGCTTATTATTTCTCATATTTATTGATTGGAAACTATTCAATGATTCTTCGAAGCAAAAAAATAATTGCTGCCAACTCTTTTATTACGTCCGAGGGGATCCATCCTATTTATGCAATTGTTATTGACTGTTGCTTAATTATCGTTATGTACTCGATTGCTTTGATAAAGCTAAAAAAATATGATTACATTGAAAAATCCTAACTATGGGGGTTTCATTATGACTACAGTACAGATCCAAAAATACACGAAAATTATAAAGAAAAAAACTATTCTCAGTGATGTAACCTTATCTTTTGAAGGCGGAAAAATATATGGGCTGAAAGGAATAAATGGTAGTGGAAAAACAATGCTACTACGCGCCATTTGTGGGTTGATCTATCCAACTTCCGGTTCAATTATTATAAACAATGAAGTGCTCGGGAAAGACATCTCATTTCCAAGGAGCATAGGGGCTTTAATCGAATCCCCGGCTTTTCTTCCCAATTTCACAGGGTTAGAAAACTTAAAAATGCTTGCCTCAATGAAAAATAAGGTGTCTGAGCAAGAAATATGTGCAACCATTGACTCAGTTGGACTTGATCATTCCGATAAAAAAGCCTTCAGAAAGTACTCTTTGGGAATGAAACAAAAACTCGGTATTGCAGCTGCTATAATGGAACACCCCGATATAATAATTCTTGATGAGCCATTCAATGCCTTGGATGAAGACAGTGTGAAAATTGTAAAAGAACTGATCTTCAACGAAAAACGCCATGGTGCACTCATAATTCTTGCCTGCCATGACTCCGCGTCCTTATATGAGCTGTCAGACATGGTGTATGAAATAAAAGAGGGCGTCATTTCCAATGAAATTCGGAAGGAGGCATGACTATGAAAATTTTCAAAATTTCCGCAATGGTAATAGTTTGTGTTTTCTTGATTGCATCGATTTGTGGAATTATAAATATGCACATAAAATGTCCGAATCCCAATGAGCATTATTATTCTCTAAACGAAGTATTCTCATTCGACTCATACGAAATTGCAGTTACTGATTGTCAAGCATGGGACTTGAATTCTTTTTGCTCCAAGTATGGAGTTGATAATTTCTTAGTCAATGTCACCAAGCAAGAAAATATATATATGTGTTTGGTAACTGTTAATGTCAAAAATATAAGCTCAGAACCGCAAAGCCCGGAATTGTACCAAATGTATCTGGGTAGTTTAACCAACACAACTGGATTAGATCTGTCATTTTATTTGGCACTTAACAATAACTCGGCAAAAGAGTTGAACCCAACTATAAATCCGGGGGATACGGTAACAGTAACACTCCCGTTCACCATGTACGGCGCAACATGGGGATATAAGGAAGGCAATTTTCTAAAAGTGATTGACTTGGAATTAACAGTGGCACTTTATCCTGACAAATATGTTGTAAAACTTGATGTAACCTAATTATCCCAAAATTGCAGGAGGACTCAGCAGTGAATAATAGCAAAGTGAAAAATTTGATAATAATTTTGACTTTGTTAGTAATCGTAACAGGATTTGTTATATACATATTCAATAATGAATACGGCTATTTTAGAACTGCTTACGATAATGTTAGATCAGATATACGGAACCTTATCGGTGGTAAAGATACACCTGAAACGACGCCGCATATTGAAACCCCCGATTATATCGGTCAAGAAGATCCCGACTATACGGTATTTCAAAAATATAACGATCACCTTCATTCTATTGCAAATAATACCAGCGACTACGAAAATTCATACCTCACAAAACGTCTTATGGACAATCTAAAAGAACTCTATAACTCAAAAGCTGGCTCAAAGTCGGATACAGCAAACTACTTTACAGATGGCTCTGATACTCCGATCATTCTTAAAGTTACAAAGAGCTATATTACACGTTCTGAAAAAGACATTGAAATTCCAACTAATATATGGTCCGGATTCAAAAAGCTCGAAGGTTTTTATACTGAAAGCGGCGAACTTCTCGATGGCTATGCATATTGTGTTGTAACAACAGAGATTACAAACACAGGAAATAATGACATAGGACTAATTCTGACGAACCCCACAACATCGCTGAATTTCATGAACGAAGAGGGTGAAATCTATTGGGCGGCAAACCTGTGCAATTTCATATCGTTTCAACCCGGAAGCACTGAAAAGCACGCTTATTATTACTATAACTTCAAGTCTGGCGAAACAATTACAAACTCGTTTGTATATACTGTTCCCGTCGCCGCCTTTGAATTCTTTGATTGCTGCTTTACAGTAAATGGTTTTGGCAATTCCGGTTATCCACCCGAAACATCTTCAATGATTCTATTAGATGTTAAATTAGAAAACTCATAAAGCGCGCCATTGATTTTCAAAATGGTTGCGCAAGGATGATTCCACATACAAAAACAAAGGAAGTCCGTTCAAACGAACTTCCTTAAAAACGAGGGAGTTAAAATGAAAAAAATAATATCAGTATTATTGACGGTCTTGACGTTGATAACTATTATATTACCCGTAACAGCAAACGCAGCCACAACAAACTATTCTTTTAGAGAGGCGACAGGGATTGTTCAGCAATACAGATTAACCGGCGAATCTGCATGGAGAACACTCACGCCGAACGTTACGTTTGCAGGGATAGATGGAGTTCTATTACATACGGAGAACAAGCCTTATTACTTAAAGTATAAAAGTCGAGATAATAATCGTGGTTGGCTCGATCCGGTGTATAGTACCGACAGTGGTGTCTATGATTATGCAGGCTGGCCTAATTATTCAATCACCAATATCGCCATAGAAGTCTATGATTATACTGGTCGAATATACGATAATTATGTAGTTATGTATCGTGCAAAGGTTGCAGGCTCATGGCTCGATTGGGTAAGCAATGGGAATCCCAACGTTATGCAAACGATTAAAAGTGAATATGACCTTAGCGGAAATCTTGACACATCATCGACCGATGCGGGATGGGCAAGTCGTGGATACATACAAGCCCTTGAAATACGTGTTTTTGAAAGAATTGAAAACTTACCTACACCTTCTGCTAATGCAAAAATTATTAACGCTCCCTACATCTATCAAAACTTCAATTATCCTAACGGCTGTGAAAGTGTCAGTACGGTAATGGCTTTGCAATACTTAGGTATTAACATAACGGTAGACACCTTCATTGACAACTATCTCGACATGGGTGCCGTTCCCGTTGTTGGAGGTATTGGTCCCGATCCAAGCTTGGTCTATTGTGGCAACCCACGGCTTTCAAGTGGATGGGGATGTTACTCTCCTGTGATAGTCAATGCATTGAATAAGTTTATCAACACTAATCAATATACAGTAACTTCACTTAATGGTAAAACACTAAATGAGTTATGTAGTATTTATATTGACAATAATATTCCTGTAATCGTTTGGGCAACCGTCGGAATGATTGATAGCAGCGCAAGCAGTTACTATGCAAATTGGACTACAGCCTCTGGCAAATCAATATCATACAACAAAAAACTCCACTGCTTGCTCCTTGTCGGATATGATGAGAATTATTATTATTTCAATGATCCAATGCACATGAATGCTGATGGGACAAGCTATACTGGATATTCAAAGACCTCTGTAGAAAACGCATACAGTATCCTTAATCAACAGGCTATTGTCGTTTCCCCAAAATAAATAGATACATATAAAGAGAAGGTAACAGCATCATTTGTAATTACTGTTACCTACCCTTTTATTTCAGACAATTGTCATGCCGTTTGATATAAAAGAATACATCTGACAACGACAAAAAGATTCTTGGCTGACGATGAAATTCAATTTCATGCGGATATTTTTTGGTGTTAATGTGTTCCACTTTAATCGGCATAGTATCTATATGAATCCTCCACTTTCCGTTTGAAGTCTGAATAATAAATATATTGTTATAATGCAAATAGTAGTAGCTTTCCTTGTGGCACAGTTTTTCCAAATCAATTAATGTTTCGCCTTTTCTAACCTTACTATAAATCGGAATTGACATCTTCAAATCATGCTTAGATGTTGGTTTGCATTTTCTGCACGGTTTATACCCTTCTCTGCAAGCTTCATTATACGATTGAAATCCTATTAAATGTGTTAAGTTACTCAGTAAAGCACAAGACTTCAAATGAAAGCTTTTATATCCCTTTGCAGTCCAAAAAGAGTATCTCGGCTGTGTTAGAGTATATATATCATCAATTTCTTCTTGCGTTGTTGCGGACATTAACTTTATTCTTCTTTCTCTTTGTGCAACACTATGTCGATTCACCGCTTTTTCCACGCAAAAAGATACTCTATCGCTTAATTGTTTATCATCCTTTTGTTTATCATTATCTTTTATCCAACTATCGTATATTACAATATCTTGAGGCAATGGTTTACATATGGGGCAAGGTTCTCTTCCTGTTTTCACCGCAGCATTGAAAGTATGTGTACCTTGTAAATCTGCTGAAAGTAGTACTACCAATTGACAATTGCGTTTGTGAAAAAACTCATCATCAGAGGAATATATAAAATTATATTTTGTTCTGCTGATTATATCAATATTACGTTCTCTCAATGCTTTTCTGTAGTCTGATTGACAACACTTGCAAGGAATGTATTTTTTCCTTAGCGCAGTCGATAAATTTGGATATTTAATAATTCTTTCATTCCCATTTTTTATCGCTTTACACGTATTCCTATGAACTTGGTTGCTAACCGGATCATAGCAGTATAAATAGTTAGGTTCCATAATCTATCATCCCCGTTCTGGTTATTTGCAAAGAACATTAGACGAACTATCTATGCGTCAATAATTCTCCTATTATTGTATTAGGTGTACACATTAACGGCATATCGTTCTGCTATTACCGCATTAAAGAACAGAATAAGCAACAAATGCACTCTCACAGTTGATTTTTTCTGATTTTTGTGGTAATATTCTACGTAGTTGTAAACACCTAATACAATATTAGACGGATCAGAATTATTTCAGTCTTTATAATACTTCCCCAACTTGTCCATCATAGCCCGTTTATGTTCCATCAGAGAATGCACATAACGATTTAACGTAATCGTTGGATTTTTATGACCGAGAATTTCCGAAAGTGATTTGATGTCCATCCCGCATTCAATAGCGCGGGTTGCAAAAGTATGTCTAAGTGCATGAAACCCTCTGCATGGAATACCAATCTTCTTTTGCAGTAATTCAAAACTTCGCTGATACGATCTGACTGACAGAATCTTGCCTTTTTCCCCAGATATCACATATTGTGTTTCACTGCACCTTTTCATTTCCCTAAGCAGTGGAATCAGTTGCTTGGGCAAGGGGATTACACGCCGAGAATGAGAAGTTTTCGGTGTATCTGTCACGCGGCAGAATATGCCATCTTTGCTTTTCCCATCATGACAACTTTTGTTCACCGTTAGTTCGGCTTTTGCAAAGTCAATATCACTCCACTCAAGTGCAAGCAATTCGCCAATACGAAGACCGGTATATAAACATAAAACGATTCCCTTCATTTTTTCTCGCCTATCTTCTAAAACAGCCCGTTCGATTTTCTTTTGTTCAGAAGGGGTGTAGCATTCGATGTTTTTTTCCTCTACCTTTGGACGCTTCAGTTTATTCATTTCGTATTTATCGGTGAGGTCTAACAAATGTGCTGTTGCCATCGACCCCTGTATCACGGTTATTATGGAATTCACTGAATTGGCAGATAGCCCTTTCCCCGTCTTTAGATTCCCGCATTGCAGTAATTCTGTAATATACCGCTGAACAACTAAGGGAGTCAGTTCACACAAATTCAAATTTCCGAGTTTTGGGATCAAGTGCTGGTGCACTATATCTGAATAGCTATTATAAGTTTTATCTTTTGAAGACGGCTTGACATAATTAATAAGCCAAACCGAAAGCCAATTTTTGTATAACATAATCAATCCTTTCACTCCTATATTATTCCCGCAAATGTAAAAAGAAGCCAAACATTGTCCAGCTTCTTCTCTGATGAATAAAAGTATGTGTCATCATTAAACAGCATACGTTACTGCGTTAAAATACTATCATTGAACTTGCTATGAATCAATTGGTAAAACCAACAGAAAGAAA
>ULSO01025610.1_pt1 | contig 14166 bp, 7 predicted proteins | sample 1956701 | NCBI WGS metagenome assembly ULSO01 (sample SAMEA4835708, study PRJEB28245) | human gut metagenome | biome: gut microbiome; material: fecal sample | place: Denmark | collected 2008 | reverse complement strand
GCCGACGATCCGGCAACGTTTATGCTTATAGATAAAGCCACGCGTAATCAGACAGAAACAATTCTGTTCAACATTGATATTGAAGGCTCTATCAATAAGGATAAAACAGCCGTTTTGAAAGTGTTTGCGAAGATGTTTTACAATCATCTCGGCTTCTTCGGTGAAAATCTTAAAGTTGCGAAACTCGAACAATTCATTGATAAGCAAGGCAAGACCGAACAATTTCGTCGTGTTTTCAAAGAGAAGAACGGCGACGAATGGCTCGAAGCAAGAGATTCGTTTGCGTTCTTTGAAGATGATATAGTAGAAACGCTTGTAGAGGTTCTCGGAATGAGCGAAACTGCCGCTCATAATTGGTTTGACGGAACGGAAACAACGGAGATGAGCATTGCTCAACTTGTTTCCGAAATCAAAGATTATGTAAAAACAAAACCGAAGAATTTCAGATTGCTTTTTATGATCGACGAAGTCGGACAGTATATCGGAACGGATACCGATTTGCTTTTGAATTTGCAGTCGTTGGTCGAAAAAATCGGCAGCGAATGCGGCAGTAACGTGTGGGTAGTTTGCACAGGGCAGGAAGCAATAGATGAGATTATTCGTGTGAGAGAAAACGAATTTTCCCGTATTCAGGCACGTTTCAAAAATCGTCTGTCGCTTACTTCATCTTCCGTAGACGAGGTTGTGCAAAAGCGTATCTTAAAGAAGAAAGATTCGGTTGTTCCCGACCTTGAAGCACTTTATGCGAGAAACGATTCCGTTCTTCGTAACCTTTTCACTTTTACGGATTCTATGCTCGACATTAAGGGGTATAGCGGAGCGAACGACTTTGTTATAAATTATCCGTTCGTGCCGTATCAATTCACTCTTATGCAGAGAGTGTTCAATGAAATCCGTAAGCACGGAAACGCAGGAAAACATCAATCGAACGGCGAACGTTCTATGCTTTCCGGTTTTCAGGAAACGGCTCAAAAAATTCAGGAGAAAGACGAAACGACGCTTGTTCCGTTTTATATGTTCTACGATACGCTTCATACGTTCCTTGACAGTTCTATTCGTCGAGTCATCGAACGTTGTCAGAGAGCCGCCGATAATAGCGACGGAATCGAACAGTACGACGTGTCGATTCTGAAACTGCTGTATCTTGTCAGATATATCAGCAACGATATTAAAGCAACCCTTGATAATATCGTTATTCTGATGGCGGATAACATCGGTGCGGATAAAATTGCGTTGCGCGAAAAAGTAAGAAATTCGCTTAACAGACTTCTCGGACAGAACTATATCGGCAGATCGGGTGACGTTTATAACTTCCTTACCGATGAAGAACAGGATATACAGAGCGAAATAAAGAAAACGGTGGTGGATACGGCTACCATTGTAGAGAAAATCGCACATATCATTTTCGGGGATATTTACACCAATAAAAAATTCCGTCACGATAAATACGATTTCTCTTTCGATCAAATGGTAGACGGCGTGAACGTAGGCGCGGTAAACGGCGGAATGAAACTGAAATTCTTGTCCGTTGCAACCGACGCCATAGATAAGAGCGAAATGCGACTGATGACCGAATCGGCAGGGCAGATTATAGCAGTTCTCGGAGATACGCCGTATTATACGTCGCTTGAACAGGCGATGAAAATTCGCAAATACATAAAGCAACGTAACGTTGCACAGCTTCCCAAGTCGGTGCAGGACATTATTCGCGCAGAGCAGGACGAAGCAACGGCTTATGAATCGGAAGCCGCAGAAGCACTTAAAAAGGCAATAGAAACCGCAGAGTTTTATGTCGCGGGCGAACATCTTTCGATAAAGGGCGGAGATGCCAAGTCAAGAATCGAACAGGCTCTCGAATACCTTGTAGCGCACGTTTACAGCGAATTGTCTTTGATAGAGCAGAACTATGAAAGCGACGCGGAAATAATGTCTGTTGCGCAGGGTTTAGTTCCGCATATCGCGGGATTAGTGCCGAATCAGAACGCCGCCGCAAAGGTCGAAGAATATCTCGAAGTGCAATCTCGCAGACACTTACCGACTTCTATGGCAGACGTTCAGGCAAGGTATCAGGCGATTCCTTACGGTTGGCGCGAGATAGATATAGCCGGAGTTGTTGCAATACTGATTCACGATCAAAAAGTAACGCTCAAATATGCGGGAATGACCGTTCAACCCGATGACCGTCGTCTTGCGGATATGCTTCGCAAAAAATCGGAAGTCGGAAAAGTTCAGATTTCAAAACGTATCGTTGTTTCGGAAACAAAGATGAAACGCGCCAAAGAGTTTTTGCGCGAGTATTTTGACGTGATGGACGTTCCCGACGATGAAGACGGGCTTGTAAGGTTTATCAAAGAGAAATTTGAAGCGCAAAGGGAACATTATCAAGAACTTTACAGCCGCTATGACAGCGAGCATAACTATCCCGATAAAAAACTCGTGGCGGACAGCGTTTCTTTAATGCAGGATATTCTGTCGCAAGCGAAAGACAACAACGCGCTTATAGATAAACTCTTGGATAGAGATAACGATTTGCTTGACGATAAAGACGATATGCAAAACGTGGAATCGTTCTTCAAAAATCAAGTAACGGTATTCGACGCCGCAACGAAGTTTGAGGCGGATCTTCGCAACGACGTAGATTATATTTCCGCAAACGAAGAAGCAAACAAGGCGTTGAACCGTATCAGAGCAATCGTTAAAGTAAATCAGTCGGCAGAAAGCATTTACAGAAGCATTCCCGAACTCAACGGGTTGATTTCTACCGTGAAAAACGTTCACGACGAAATGCTTGAAGACAAACGCGCGGAACTGATGGAAATCGTGCGGCTGTGTATGGCGGAAGTTCATCAACTGTCAAGCCATAATATCACGGTAAAGAATATAAGCGAAACCGCAGATACTTTCTTTACGCAGAGAAAGAACGAGATAGAAAATTGTAAGAGCCTTGCACTTCTCGACGGTATGGTTCAGCGTATTCTGAAATATAAGGACGAAACCGTTTCAAGAATGGAAGCACTTTCTCGTCCGACTCCCGCAGAGCCGAAGCCGGCTGAACCCGAAACAAAGAAAAAGGTGTACAAGCCTGTTATGCGGCAGATTCTCTTCCCCGCAAAGAAACTTGAAACTCAGACGGATATAGACGAATACGTCGCAAAAATAAAACAGAACCTTGAAAAACTTATCGTGGGTTGCGACGGCGTCGATATTAAGTAAGGAGAAACACAATGGATAAGAACGCGATTAAAAAATATGCGGTATGGGCAAGACGAGAACTGATTTCTCGTGTATCGCAAAAGGCGTTGCAATACGGAATTGCCGAAAATGAGTACGCCGACAGGAATGCCGACAGCATGAACGGCAAGCTTCTTACGGCAGAAGAAAAACATCAGCGAGCCGCTCTTATCGAGCAGATAAATAAAAACGGATACGAGCAAGTAATGGAAGAGGTTGCCTATACTTGGTTTAACCGTTTTTGCGCTTTACGCTTTATGGAAGTAAACGGATATTTGCCCACGCATATCCGCGTTTTTACCGATGACGATAATCATTTCCAACCGCAAATTCTTGACGAAGCGATCAATCTTAATTTGCCCGGATTGAAACTTGATAAGGTCTACGAACTTAAAAACGAGAACAGGGAAGAAGAACTTTTCAAGTATCTTATCATCGTTCAATGCAATGCGCTTAACAGCGTCTTGCCGGGGATGTTTCAAAAGATTTCGGACTACACCGAACTCTTGTTCCCGGATAATCTGTTACGGCAGGGAAGCGTTGTCGAACAGTTGGTATCGAGTATTCCCGAAGAAGATTGGAAAGACGCCGTTCAGATTATCGGGTGGCTTTATCAATTCTATAATATTGAGCCGAAAGATAAAGTTTTTGAGAACTTAAAGAAGAACATAAAAATCAGCAAAGATAACATTCCTGCGGCAACACAACTGTTTACCCCTGATTGGATTGTCCGTTATATGGTTGAAAATACGCTCGGTAAGATTTGGGTGGAAGGGCATCATGATTCAACGATAAAGGAAAATTGGAAATATTACGTTGACGATCCCAAACAAGAAGATAGTGTTCAAGAAAAACTCGCCAAAATTTATGCCGAGTATTCGACGATAGATCCGAAAGACTTAAAATGCATTGATCCTTGTATGGGGAGCGGACATATTCTCGTGTATATGTTCGATGTATTAGTGCAAATTTACGGTGATTTCGGATATAGCGTTCGTGACGCTGTGCAACTCATTGTGAGAAACAATATCTATGGTCTTGATCTTGATGAGCGTGCCGCGCAACTCGCGTATTTTGCTGTTATGATGAAGGCACGTCAGTACGACCGTCGATTCTTTGAACGTGGGGTTCAACCGCAAATATACGCGATTCAGGAGAGCAACGAACTCTCGCCCGAAGTTTTTGATTATATAGTAAAAGGCGATGAGAAGTTAAGAAATGAGTTGCAGAAAGTCGTTGACTCTTTCAAAGATGCCAAAGAGTATGGTTCAATTCTGCGAGTGCCGTCCGTTGACTTTGAGATGCTTTACAAGCGATTTGACGAAATAATTGATGACGTTAGTTTGTATCAGACCTTTGCATTGGATTACTATCTTCCCATTGTGAAGCAAGCGGAGGTTTTACATCAAAAATATGACGTTGTAGTAACTAATCCGCCTTATATGGGTTCGAGCGGAATGGACTCGAAACTATCGGACTTTGTTAAAAAGAACTTCCCTGATAGCAAGTCTGATTTGTTTGCTGTTTTTATCGAAGTTTGCGGTCGTATGGCGAAAAAAGATTCGCTCTATGGAATGATAACGCAACACGCGTGGATGTTCTTGTCAAGCTACGAAAATCTGCGTAAGAAACTATTGATGACACAAGAAATTGTGAATATGGCACATCTCGGCGCAAGGGCGTTCGAGGAAATCGGTGGCGAAGTTGTTCAGACCACTTCGTTTGTCATACGCAATGCAAATATTGGTGGTAACGGTGTGTATTTCCGTCTTGTGGACAGCAAAGATAAAGAGAAAGACTTTGTGGATAACCTGAAAAATTCGGGGGGGGGGCGACGCTTTGTAGCTGATGCCACAAAGTTGATAACTCTTCCGGGACAGCCGCTTGCCTATTGGTTAAGTGAAAAGTTTATAAGCATTTTTAACAACAAAACTTTAGCTGAATATGCCGATGCGCGCATTGGTATGGTTACGGGGGACAACGAAAGATTTTTGCGCCGTTGGAGTGAAGTGGACTATACAAAGTCGTATTATACAGCAACAGATCTAATACAGGCTGTTTATACGGGGAAGAAATGGTTTCCATTACAGAAAGGCGGCGGAAGGAGATATTGGTATGGTAACTTGGAGTATGTTGTTAATTATGAGCGAGATGGTTATGAATTAAAATTTTGCAATTCCATAGCAGGTAGAGTAAGATCTCATAATTATAATGGAAATCAAGCATTCCAACCGGGAATCACTTGGAATAGTATTGGGACATCTGATATTATATGTAGAATTTCTGACAAGGGGTTTATTTATGATGCAGGTGGACCGCTATGTACTATAAACAATCAAAAAGATACCTATTATTTTTTGGGATTATTGACTTCGTGCGTCGCTGCAGAAATATATAAAAGCATTAACCCGACAATCAATTATACACCCGGAACGTTACTCTCATTGCCTGTCTTGCAAGTTAAGTGTGAGCAAAAAGAGAGTATAGATAAGTTAGTTGAGAGTTGCATTTCCAAATCAAAACAAGAATGGGATAGTTTTGAGGAGTCTTGGGATTTCAAAAAGCATCCGCTAATCTAATTTGCAGGGAGTATCTTCCTGCATAGGAGGATATATGAATACTGCAACAGCAGAAAAACAGAACAAGATTATGTACATATCGCAGGCAGAAAACTTTTCTAAAATTCCCGGAAGCCCTGTTGCTTATTGGGTGAGTAATCAACTTGTAAATTCTTTTGTGGTCGGAAAATCTTTAACATCAATTGCCCCCACCCGAAAGGGAATGTTTACAGGAAATAATGATGTATGGCTTAGGTTTTGGTTTGAGATAAGCAAAATGAAGTTTGCAAATCAATATAAGCCATATAACAAAGGGGGCGAGTTTAGGCGATGGTATGGCAACCACGAGTATGTAATCAATTGGAATAATGACGGTTATGATATTATCACGTCAAAAGGTTCGGGAAATATTAACACAAAACTTTATTTTAAGCCTTGTATTACTTGGAGTTTAGTTTCAACATATAAGCCAAGTTTTAGAGCAATCATAGATACGATTCACGTGATGGGAGATGCTGGACCAATAGCATCTGCTGATTCATCTCAGATGTTCTATCTTCTTGGGTTGTTAAACTCGAAGTATGTAGAGAAAATTGCCGCACTCATTGCTCCGACAATCAATTTCAGCAATGGAGTTGCGGGGTGTATTCCTGTAATTATAAACAATTCAAAAAAAGTAAATGTTGAGAGATTAGTGAATCAGAACGTGGCATTATCTCGTGCTGATTGGGATTCGTTTGAAACGTCGTGGGATTTTAAAAAACATCCGCTGATATAAAAGGACGGTTTTAAGTAATAGGGCTTAAAACAGGAGGTAAATATGCTTTTTTCTAAAAGATATAGTGATTTGTTATCGCAAAACGATACCGATAAACAGGATGATTTTTTCGGCACGATTACTTTTGCAACGAAAAAAGATATTGTTGGTATTATGCGGACTTTCAGCGAACCCCAAAAGATTAGGACAAGCAGATACAACAAAGAAACAATAGAGATAGACGCTTTTAAGTACGCACTCGCTTTGTATAACCACGAAATCGGATATGACCTGTTTAACCTTGAAATGATGAATTTGGGGTATGGAATCCCTTCGGTGCAAGATCAATTGTGCGGGTTTACGGCTTGCCTTTTTGATGTAATCGAATTGCAATACGAAGTGTTATCTGCGAAAGAGAAGAAAGCATTTGCAAACGAGATCAATAAAACCTTTTCACAAAACGATGTTCCGTGGCTATTGGCTGATGGAAAGATGGTGAAAATAGACGCGAAACAATTTGAAGTCGATTTGAAGCGAAAGGCATTGGAAAAAGTGAAAAAACTGACTGATTGTGATCCGAAATTCAAGTCTGCTTACAATGAATTGCAGAAGGCGATTGAATTTTTCTCAAAAAGCGACTATCCGGAAGCGATTGTCAATGCCGAGAAGAGCTATGAAAGCGTTATGAAAATTGTTCTCGGATCTGAAAAAGGGAATGCGAAAGCACTGACAGAAAAAGTGGCGAATCAATGCAATTTACCGAATACGATAAACCCGGTCGGGTTTAAGGATAGTGTACTTATGAGCTTGCCGTTTATTCGCAACAATGCGGCTTCGCACGGGGCAGGCGCGGTCGATTCGACGATTTCAAAATCACTTGCAAACTTGGCAATCAATTTAGCGGCATCGTTATGCACTTATTTGATTGAGGAAAATAAAATGTTGGCAAACCAAAGCAATTAACGGTGAAGGAAAGAAGTGAGGACAAACAAAAATGGGCAGATTGATTGCAGATAAATATAAAGAGTGGGAAGCGGAGTGCAACGAGAGATTTAATACACTCAAAGCGAACGAAGAAGAACTCAACCGTATCTTTATTGATATTTACGGGTTGCAGGACGAGCTTACCCCGGAAGTCGAAGATAAAGACGTTACGGTAAGAAAGGCGGACTTAATGAGAGAAATTAAGTCGCTGATTTCTTATGCTGTCGGTTGTATGTTCGGCAGGTACAGCCTTGATGTAGAAGGGCTTGTGTATGCGGGCGGAGAATGGGATAGCAGTAAGTATTCCACCTATATTCCCGATGCCGACAACATTATCCCTATATGCGACGACGAATATTTTGCAGACGATATTGTAGGCAAGTTCGTTAAGTTTGTCGAAGTGGTTTACGGTGCAGATACGCTTGAAGAGAATTTGAGATTTATTGCAGGCGCGCTCGGCGGGAAAGGACTTCCGCGCGATGTTATCCGAGAGTATTTCTTAAACGGATTTTATGCGGATCATCTCAAAATATATCAGAAACGTCCTATCTATTGGTTGTTCGATAGCGGCAAAAAGAACGGGTTTAAGGCACTTATCTATATGCACCGTTATCAGCCGGACACGCTTGCAAGGATGAGAACGGACTATGTTCACGAACAACAAGCACGTTATCGCACGGCAATAGACGACTGCAATCAAAGACTTCTGAATGCGAGCGGATCGGATAGGGTAACGCTTTCGAAAAAGTTGCAGACTCTTACGGCGCAAGCGGAAGAAATAGGCAAGTTTGAAGAAAAAGTACATCACCTTGCCGATATGATGATTTCTATTGACCTTGACGACGGTGTAAAGCATAACTACGAGATATTTAAGGACGTATTAGCACCGATAAAGTAACTTAGGAGGACGTATGGATACAGAGAAAGTTTTGGCTGACTTGAATCGAAGGTTTGCCGCGCCATTGCCTGAATTTTATAAACGCAGAATCATCTTTTGGAAAGACGAGGACAGAGAGTTTGAAGATAAACTCGACGAAATCACTCTGACCAATGCAAAGTTGATTGTTCTTACAGGCAAAAATAACTTTGAAATAAAGAAGCTGTTGACCGTTGATGATACCGTCAGCAATTTTCTCGTATATAATCCGTTTTCCTATACGGATAATCTTGAAAACGATTGGCTTTTGAACATAGAACTTTACAGCGAAGAGTTTTATGCCGATCTTAATTCTATTTGGATGGACGAAATGGGGCTTCCCGTTTCACCGATTATCAGAAGTTCGGTGCGCGGCTATCATAAGTTCTTTAATAGCAAAGAACGCCGTGCGAAAGTTGCGAGTATCGGCAAAAATATTACGACTGCGCCACAGTTACATTTGGCTGTTTTATCGGTTATTTGCGGCGCAAAAGATACCACGCCGAATGCGATTGTTCGAGCGGTGCTTTCCGCAGGACTTGATAATGAAAGCAACGAAATTTACCGTAGCATAACGAGCTTTAATGCGGCAAAAGCGTTTTGGCTTTTAGTCGGACAAGCAACAGGGTATACGAGCGACGAGCCGAAGCTATCCGATCTTGCTTCGCACATAATGCTTACCGCATTATCGAGGACGATACGAGAAGAAAAGTTTGCGGCACTTGGCGCGTTTGTATCTGTACCACATCAAGCATACTGCTACGATTTCGTGTCGGAGTGGCTACATAGCGTTTATAACGACGGCTTGAAGCAGGTGGCGGAACAGATAGAAGAAAAACATCAACTCTATCGTCGATTAAGTCAACTTTCTATCGAAGAATTGTTCGGTACGGAGATATTCCCGTGCATAGACGAGTGTATTCTCTTCAAATTGATGACCGAAATAAAGGACGATTTCATTCGCACGGACGTCATAAGAAGAATTGTAGAAACACGCAGAACAACCGTTTGGTATCATTTTGTAGAGAACTATTATGAAGCAATCTATCAGGTTGCCGAAATGCAGGATTTCTATATCAAGCACTCAACGGGTTTTCACGCTGTTTCTGCAAAAGAAATATGGGATCTCTATACGTCAGAGTATTATAAAATGGATTCGTATTATCGGCAATTCAACCTGTTCTTTACGAATTGCTTAAAGGAATCAAACCCCGTCCTTGACGATATGATAAAGTCTGTCGCGGACAAAATCGAAGGCTTGTATTCCGTGTGGTTCTTGGGTGAACTCGGCAATAATTGGTCGGATATGTGCGCCGAAGAACTGCGTGATTACGGGCAGATTCAAGGCGTAATGCGGCAGGAAGATTTCTACACTAATAAAATCAGTCGCGTGGATAGCCGAATTTTTGTAATCATATCCGATGCAATGCGTTATGCGGTAGGAGTAAGTCTTGCGGAGCAATTAAAGATAGAAACGCAAAGTAAAGTTGACGTTTCGTCTTGTCAGGCGGTATTTCCGAGCATTACAAAATTCGGAATGGCAGCATTGCTTCCGCATAAAAAACTATCGGTAGTAGAGAAGAACGGTAGTGTTTCGGTACTTGCCGACGGCGAACCGACCGATAGTATTTATCGGGATAAGATATTAAAAGAAGCAAACAGAAACAGCGTTGCGGTAAAATACAGGGATATTATCGAGATGAAGCGTGTCGACAGGCAAGAGCTTATTAAGGGTATGGACGTGGTTTATATCTATCACGATAAGATAGACGAAACGGCGCATACTTCCGAAAAACTTGTATTTACGGCGTGCGACGAAGCCATTTCCGAGATAAAGAATATGGTGAGGATAATATGCAATGAGTTCCGTGGTACACGAGTTCTGATTTCGGCGGATCACGGCTTCTTGTATACGGCAAAACCGCTTCTTGAAAGCGATAAGGTTGACCGTTCGGACTTCGGCGGTAAAGAAGTAGAATATGCTCGTCGCTATGCCATTATGGGAAAGGGCGCAACGCCTGAATACCTGATGCCCGTGAAGTTTTTGGACGGAACGCAATACGATGGCTTTGCACCGAGAGAAAATATCCGCATAAAGATGAACGGCGGCGGTTTGAACTTTGTCCACGGCGGAATCAGTTTGCAAGAGTTGGTCGTTCCTATCATCGACTATCGGTTTGTCAGAAGCACAAACGCGGAGTATCAGAAGAACCGTGATAAATTCGATACGAAACCCGTAGAAATAGGGTTGCTTTCGGCAAGCAGGAAGATTTGCAATATGATATTCTCACTCAATTTCTATCAGAAAGAAGTGGTGGGCGGTATCAAAGTTCCCGAAACGTATGTACTGTTCTTTACCGATGAAAACGGAACGCAGGTAAGCGACGTAGCAAAGATTATTGCAAATAAAACAAGCGAAAACGAGCAGGACAGAACGTTCAGATGTACGTTCAATCTGAAACCTATCAACTATAATAATCGAGCGAAGTATTATCTTGTGATGAAAGACGAAGCAGGATTACAAACGCCACAGAAAGAAGAATTTCAAATCGACATAGCCTTTTCTGTCGGTGAATTCAGTTTTTTCGGTGACGAGAACTGACGGAGGGTATGGTTATGGAAGAAGCAATGAAAAGCAATCGGGAAGAAATAAAGGAAAAACTTCGGGAAACCTTTGACGGGAAGATTGTCCGCAAAGACCTTACGAAACAAATAAAAGAAGGCGCAAACGTTCCCGTTTATGTGTTGGAGTTTTTGCTCGGACAATATTGCAGTTCCGACGATCCTGCAATTATCGAAGAGGGCGTTCAAAAGGTTAAACGTATTTTGGCGGATAATTTTGTTCGCCCGGACGAAGCGCAAAAAATTCTGTCCGTTCTGCGTAAAAACGGAAGCCACACGGTGATAGATATGATTACGGTTGAACTCAATATCAGAGATGACCGTTTCTATGCGACGTTTTCTAACTTAGGACTGCGCGGTATTCCTATTGCAGACGAATACCCTGAAAAGCACGACAGATTGCTTTGCGGCGGTATTTGGTGTATCGTTCAACTCGAATACGAATACATAGAAGAAGAGAAGAACGATTGTCCTATACACATCAGAAAACTTACGCCGATTCAGATGCCGCACGTTGACTTGGACGAGTTGAAGCGCGGCAGAAAGAATTTCACAAAAGACGAGTGGATAGACGTTTTGTTGCGTTCTATCGGAATGGAGCCGGACACGCTTTCTTACAGGGAAAAGTGGCTCTTAATAACAAGAATGTTGCCCCTTGTCGAAAACAATTTCAATTTATGCGAACTCGGACCGAGAAGCACGGGTAAGTCGCATTTATATAAGGAAATATCGCCTAACAGTATTCTTGTTTCAGGCGGGCAGACAACGGTTGCGAACTTGTTTTACAATATGAGCAGAAAGTCTGTCGGGCTTGTCGGATTGTGGGACTGCGTTGCGTTCGATGAAGTTGCGGGTATCAGATTTAAGGACAAAGACGGCATACAAATAATGAAAGACTATATGGCGTCGGGATCGTTTGCCCGTGGCAAAGAAGAAAAAGCGGCTTCGGCGTCTATGGTGTTTGTCGGCAATATCAATCAGAGCGTTGACGTATTGTTGAAAACATCAAGCCTGTTTGATCCTTTCCCGCCCGAAATGGGAACGGATACCGCGTTTTTAGACCGTATGCATTGTTATCTTCCCGGTTGGGAAGTTCCGAAATTCCGTCCCGAACATTTTACGAACGATTACGGCTTTATAACCGATTACCTTGCCGAGTTTATCAGGGAATTGCGAAAAGAACAATATGGCGACGCATTGGACAGATATTTCCGTCTTGGAAAGAATCTGAATCAGCGTGATACCATTGCCGTTCGCAAGATGATAGACGGATACTTGAAACTGTTGTATCCTGACGGGGAGTTTTCAAAGGATGATTTGGAAGAAGTCGTTAAGATTTCCCTTGAAATGCGTCGCAGAGTAAAAGAGCAACTCAAAAAACTCGGCGGAATGGAATTCTACGACGTTAATTTCTCTTATATAGACAACGAAACCTTTGAAGAAAAGTACGTTGCCGTTCCCGAACAGGGCGGCGGAAAACTGATTCCCGACGGAATATGCAATCCGGGACAAGTATATACCGTTTCGCGCGGAAAATCGGGAATGATAGGGCTTTTCAGACTTGAAAGCCAAATGCTACCCGGTAACGGAAAGTTTGAAAGAACGGGACTCGGTGCAGACAGAGATGCGAAAGAGGCAACAAATACCGCATTCAATTTCTTGAAAGCAAACAGCAACAGAATCAGCGGCTCAATCAGCACAACTACGAAAGACTATATTATCAACTATCAAGACCTTCAAGGCATAGGAATTACAGGCAAACTTGCTTTGCCTACGTTGATTTCGTTGTGTTCTATTGCTCTCGGAAGATCCACGCTTGCAAATCTTGTAGTAATCGGGGACATTTCGATTAGTGGAACGCTTATTAAAGCCGATGAGCTTGCAAATGTTTTGCAGGTCTGTCTTGATTCGGGCGCGAAAAAGGTTTTGTTACCAAGCACGTCGTTCGTAGATTTTGCCACCGTTCCGGCAGACTTGATGAGTGCGTTTCAGTTGATTCCTTATACTTCGGCAGAAGATGCCGTATATAAAGCACTCGGCGTCGAGTGATAATCTTATAAGTTTAATGTATAAATGATTTGAAAAATGACAAGTCGGGATAGGACAACCTGTTCCGACTTTTCTTTTACCACGCAGAACAGATTGAAAAAATCGGAAAAATATGCTATAATATAAGAAACTGAGCGGAGGGAAAGCTTGATGAAAAAAATATCTTGCGCAATCACATTATTAATGGACGGAAAAGAACAAAAAGAAAGTGAAATAATAGATTTGATTAGATCGTCTGAAATAACTAAATATTCAATAGATTACGGAGCGGATGTAATTTGCAATAAAGAATATAAAAATTCTACTCTAAACAAAGTAAAAATTAAAACCAAAGATTCTATATCAGACAAAATAAAAGGTTCGGGAATATATTTTATTTTGTCATCTGGGGAAGATAAGTTGCTCTATATAGGAAAGGCAAAAGATCTAAAAGATAGATTAAAAAGGCATCTTATAGAATGCGGGACTTCAACACATTCGCATATAGAGGATGTCTATAATTATTTACTTAATGAGAAAAACCAAAAAGGGCTATTGCAGATAAAGTATGGTGTAATTAATTCTGATAATGGAAATAATGCTGCAATAGAAGGTGTCTTGATAGATTATATTTTATCAATGAGAGGAAAAGATCCATTTTTGGATTCTTGTTGGAACATTAGAGAGGATTGATAATTTTGTATGGCAAACGAAGCGCATAAAATTAAACTGCTTGTTCTATGGGATATTCTCTGTAAAAATACAGATGAAAACCACGCATTGAACACCGACGAAATATCCGAACTTCTTGCCTTGCGCGGACTGAATGTGTCACGCAAAATTCTCGTTCAGGATATAGCGACTTTGTGCGACAACGGATATGAGGTTCTTTCCTACAAAAAGAAGTATCATTACTATTATGTAGTCAATCGTTCGCTTGAAACGGCAGAAGTGGTTATGCTTGCGGATGTTATCAATGCGTCTAAACTTCCCGTCGCGCAAAAGAAAGCACTTGTCGGCAGACTTGCGGAAACGCTTTGTACTCACCAAGCGGAGAGCATTTCAAAGCA
>ULSO01016459.1_pt1 | contig 14188 bp, 8 predicted proteins | sample 1956701 | NCBI WGS metagenome assembly ULSO01 (sample SAMEA4835708, study PRJEB28245) | human gut metagenome | biome: gut microbiome; material: fecal sample | place: Denmark | collected 2008 | reverse complement strand
CCTCTGCCATAGAAATAACGCTCTGAGCCTCTGAAAATCTTTTACCTTTTACAAGGGCAATTGCGTAATCTCTCAAGCAAACTTCGGCATTGTCATCGTCAGCAATTTCATATGCCGACTTATAATTTTCAACGGCATTGGCAAAATCGCCCTCGTCAAAATAACAGTCGCCCATATAACGGAGAATTTCAGCCGTTGTTTTATCGGTCATAACACTGCGATATTTTGAATTATTCAGCAAATCCGTTCCGAGCCGTTCAGCATTAACCGTGTCGCCTTTATCACAATATGAAACAAACAAATCATACTGCCCTGCAAGCTCGGTACCTGCAATTTCATAATTACCGAACACAAACATAAGCACGCCGGAAACTATCATAATTCCCGAAACAACCGAAGACAAAATCTGCAATAATATGTATCTCTTATAACGCTCATCCTGTTTTTTGATATTGTCAACAGCCGAAAGCATTTTTGCCGCAGATTTATAGCGTTTCTTTATGTCCCACTCCATAGCCTTGCTTATTATCGAAACAAACGGCTGAGAATACGGAAGTTCGTATTCTTCAAGAGGCGGAAGTGTTTCGTCCTCAATATCGGGAATACATCCTGTCATAAGATGATAATAAGCAGCACCAAGGCTGTAAATGTCTGTCCGTCCGTCAAGCGGAGCGTTGAATTCCGGAGTTCCGTTCAATATATTCATCACATTCATATACTGCTCGGGTGATGAATAATTTTTGCTGTAACCCTTTACAGCGTCATCGGCACTCAATGAAATGCCAAAGTCAATTAAGCAAATGTCGCCGTTATCCCTCACAATTATATTTGCGGGTTTAATGTCCGTATGGATAATCGGAGGATTATTGCAATGCAAATAGTCAAGCACCTCACAAAGCTGTCGGAGCCACTTGATTAACTGACTTTCCGTAAACACATAACCGTCATTGATAAAATGTTCAAGGTCCTTGCCGTCAATATAATCAATAACCGTATAAAAATCACATTCGTATTCGATGATGTCATATACCTGCGGAAGATACGGATGATGAAGTTTTTTGAGAATATCCACTTCATTTCGCAGAAAGGAAGAATCAAGATTTCTGTTCTTGATTTTTTTCATAACAACATATTTTTCCAGTCTGAGGTGATAGGCAAGATACACCACTCCCATACCGCCGCTGCCGATTTCTTCAACAATACTGTAAGTATCATTTACGATATCACCGCCGAAAAGCATATCTTACCCACCTTTCTTTTTCGGGCATATCCCGAAAAGAGGATACGCCCGAATCATTAAAAATATTGTCTGACTTTATTCAGCCTTTTTTCTTTTCTTTGCAACAAAGAAGATTACTGCCGCAATAACAAGTGCAAGACCTGCAAAAGTACAAATTACCAGTACGGGATTTGCAAAGAATCTCTGGAATATATTAGCAGAAAGAATGAAGTTATCAACACTCTTTTCACCTGTATTTCCTGCAAGGTCACCGATTGTAACCTTAAGATTTTCTTTAATACCGCCTGTTTCTGCTTTAAGAACAATTTCTGCGGTAAGCATACCTGCAATAGAACCGTCCTTATCATCAACAATCGTGTAATCCTCACCCTCGGCAAGCTTTTTGTTATCAAGAGTTACAAACAGCTTGCTCTTATCAAGATTATCGTCCTCACAAACAATTTTAACCTTTTTGCTTGCTTCCTTGTAAAGCTCATTATCCTTGATACCCGTAATACTTACGAGAGGGCTTGTCTTATCAACAACAAATGAAATTGCACATTCACGCTTATTTTTCTGTTCTGTGCTGAGAGAAGAATCTGCCATACGGTTGTTATTTGTGTTCTTAGCCTTATCAACCGACATAATTGTAACTGTATATGCAGCCTCATCAGAGAAGTTCTTCTTGTTTACGGTATAAACACTCTTGCACCACTCATTGCCGTTGTTGCTTGAAGTAAATGTGTAATCGGTATTTTCAACAAGTTCTGTACTATTTCCGCCGCTCTTGGCAAGTGTTACGCTGTGCTTTGTAAGCGGAGTAACATTGATTTCTTCAATCACGATATCCTGCTCGGCATTTGTGTAACCATTGTTAATGAGCTTTTTCGACTCATCGGATGCTTTAAATGTTGAGCCGAATCTGTTTACAGAGAATGTAACACTCTTTGATGTGCTGTTGCCTGCCTTATCGCTTAGCTCAACGGTGAAGTTATAAATACCGTCATTTTCAAGAACCTCGGCAAAATCTCTGTACTTATAAATAAATTCTGTCACGCCGTTGCCGCCGGTATCGTAATCAAACTTAGAAGTATCGTCACTCTTGCCGTTGATATCAATTTTTGTGAATCGGAAGTCGTGATCATCTGTAAAGTTATCGTCTCTGTATGTTACAACAGGAGCAACCGTGCCGTTATAAGCCTGATGATCTGCAACACCTGTGATTTCAACTTCGGGAGCGGTTTTGTCGATATAGAACGAATCAACCTTTTTCTGCACAGCCTTGTTACCTGCAAGGTCGGTATAGTCAACAGTAAATGAATACTTGCCGTCCTTGTTGAACGAAACTGTTGCATTGTGGTCATCGCCTGAACCTGACCAACCTACAACTGACGGAGCAGTTGTACCCTCTGCAGTTACGGGAATGTTTACATACTGACTTCCGCTGTTGAAGTTATGTTCCGTAATCTTGATAGTTGCAGTACGGTCAGCCTTGTAGTAGTTGCCGTTCTTTGCAGAGTTATTGTCAAATGAAACGTCAATTACAGGAGCAGTCTTGTCAACCGTGAACTTCTGCTGAGTAAACTTGTCGGCAGAATTCATAGCCTTGTCCTTGACGGCAATGTCAAATGTAAAGTCGCCGTCTGTGTTGTAAACAATCTTAGCAACATGAGTTGACTTGTCGGGATCTGCGGTATTGTTGTTGTGAGTCCAGCCGCCGATTGTTGTGTATCTGCCGCCGTTTCTCATAATTGCCGCCTCGACAAGCGACTCGTCAAAGTTACGCTCTGTAACAGTTACGGTAGCCGTCCTGTCAGCCTTGTAATAATCATTTCCGCCGTATGTAGTATGCTCATTGTTGTCATACTTAACATCAATAACAGGCTTAGTCTTGTCGATGCTCAAGCTGTCCTTAACATTGTCTGTCTTATTACCTGCTCTGTCAGTCATTGATGTTGTAATTTTAATATTATTACTGTTATCCGTAACAACATAATCAATAACAAGTTTTGGAAGAAGATTATCTTTTGAGGTTGTATAATCGTCATTAAATATAATATTATTCACAGAACCGGTAACCTCAGTCTTCTCGATACTGCCGTCGTTTCCGATCTCAGCATAAATTGTACCTGTAACAGCATTTGTATAATCGTAAACAGTGATTGTAGCGTCTTTAATACCTGCATAAGCATCTTCAAATACAACCCTTGCGTTTACATTTCCGCTGTAAAGGTCAAGTCCCGAATTGTCCTTGTAGCTTGCCTTTGCTCTTGACATAGTAACACTTGCATTACCGTTGTGATGCTGCTGTGTTTCAACAATTAAGTCATCAGGCTTTTTCTCGCCCTCACCTTGGATGTTTTTGTCTATGCTGCTATTGTCAAATTTATCAACAGCATAAGCATAGATTTCACCCTTGAAGTTTGCAGGCACTTCAAATACAGCATTATTATTTGATGAAACTGTCTTCGTTTCGTCTACTGCATTATCTTTCTTTACTACATCGTATGCTCTGAAATGGATTTCCTTAACACCCGATGCACTGTCTTTAGCTGTAACAGTAACATTTGTATTATGTTGGAAATAATATCTGTATTCCTGTGAAGATGTTTCGTCAACTATTGGATTTTGACTTCCATTTTCAATTGCAAAGAGTGTTATCACAGGTGCAGTATTATCAATACTAAAATCGTATGTATATGGTTCACAGCTTACACCTGCATTATTTGTAGCTTTTACTTTAATTGTGTATTTACCTGAAATATCACTTCCGCTTACACCAATCTGTTCAAACACCTCAGAAAGATTTAAGTCATAACCGAGTTTGCAATCCTCTTTCTTGGCATCTTTTGATGTAGTAACAAAAGTAATAGTATCGGAAAATTCTTTCTCACTACCGTCTTTATTCACTGTAACTGTTGCCTCTGAAAGTGCTGATAAACTCTCGCTTAATTCCAGTTTAAACGCTTCACCGTTTTCTTTGTATGAAAACAACTTGTCACTCTGATGTTTAAAGTTTTCAGGTGTAACGGTTAACTTGTCAGAAAATTTATCCTTACCATCGTATCTTACAACTTCGGGTGCTTTAGATGATTTGATAGCGTCGTAACTATCTTTCTCATAACCTGTATAGTCAAATGTATAATAGTTAGATGTATTATCAAACTTATCCGTTACCGTAACAAACAGATTATATTCTTTGTTACGGTTATCTATTGTAAACTCAGCAAATTTACTGTTTTCACTATTAGTAATGGTAACATTAGCAAGTTTATTGTATTCACCATCTTTTTTATCATAAAGAGTATAGCTTGAAATACCACTTGACGGATTTTCATCGTTAGCCGTTACATTTACTTTTATTTCTTTTTTAGAATAAATGCCAAAAGTCAAGAACTTAAGTATTTTATCTTTTGGACTTTCACCGCTGATTGTAAATGTTTGAGGTTCTGGTGCAGTATTATCAATACTAAAATCGTATTTGTATGGTTCACAGCGTACACCTGCATTATTTGTAGCTACTACGGTAATTGTGTATTTACCTGAAATACCGCTTTTGCTGACACCGATAGCATCAAATACTTCTGCAAGTTTTAAATCATAATCAAGCTTACAATTATCTTTCCTTGCATCTTTTGATGTGGTGTCAAAAGTAATAGGCGGATTAGTAGTGAATAATTTTGTACTGCCTTCTTTACTAACTGTAACTGTTGCCTCTGAAAGTGCTGATAAACTCTCACTTAGTTCAATCTTGAAAAATTCGCCATTATTTTTATATGAGAACAAATTACCCTTCTCATAATGATGTTCAAACTTTTCAGGTGTAACGGTTAACTTGTCAGAAAATTTATCCTTACCATCGTATCTTACAATTTCGGGTGCTTTAGATGATTTGATAGCATTGTATTTTACCTTGTTCTTATCTGTGGAACCCTTATATTCAAAGGTATAGCAGTCCGATGTGTTTTCAAATTTATCTGTTACAGTAACGAACAAATTGTATGCTTTATCACGACTATCTATTGTAAACGCACCGTCTTTACTATCGGCAATTTTACTATATTCATTGCCTTTTTTATCATAAAGAGTATAGCTTGCAATACCGCTTGACGGATTTTCATCGTTAGCCGTTACATTTACTTTTATTTCTTTTTTAGAATAAATACCAAAAGTCAAGAACTTGAGTATCTTATCTGTATCACTCTCATCACTGATTGTAAATGTTTGAGGTGTTGGGGCAGTATTATCAATACTAAAATCGTATGTATATACTCTGCTTACACCTGCATTATTTGTAGCAACTACGGTAATTGTGTAATTACCTGAAATATTACTTTTGCTTACACCGATAGTCTTAAATACTTCGGCAAGTTTTAAATTATAAGCAAGTTTACAATTCTCTTTCTTGGCATCTTTTGATGTGGTGTTAAAAGTAATAGGAGGATTAGTAGAGAATGATTTTGCACTGCCTTCTTTACTAACTGTAACTGTTGCCTCTGAAAGTGCTGATAAACTCTCGCTTAATTCCAACTTGAACGCTTCATCTTTTGCATTATATCCAAACAAATTACCCTTTTCATATGTCTTTAAAGCCTCATTAGGTGTAACAGCTAAATCAGAAAATTTGTCATTACCGCTATAACTTACAAGTTCAGGCAAGCAACCATTTGAATCTTCTGAATTATATTCAATAACATCATAACTGTCTTTATCTTTTTTCTTTCCTAAATCAAAAGTTGTTTTTTGGCTTTTATATCCTACCGCATCTTCAACAACAGCATACAATTTATATGCTTTATCTGATTCATCCAATGTAAATGTAGCAGTATTTTCAGTACTATAATCATTGAATGTTTGTGTTCCTAAAATTTTGCCGTCGTCATAGAGAGTTATATTTTTAATACCCGATGAAGTCGATAAAATATCCTCATCCTTTGCATTGACAGTCACAATAATTTTATCGTTGCTATAGATACCGAAAGTCAAGAATGAGAGCAATTTGTCAGTATCCGATTGAGCCTTTTGGAATGAAAAGCCTGTAATTTCCGGGGCTTTATCATCAAGATAAAGGTCTTGCTTTATTATTTTTACAGTTTGAACAAAACCATTATTGCTAAATGTAAATGTATAATCAGCCGATTTAGTGATTGTTGCTTTCCACTCTTTATTATCTTTATTGAAAGAAATCTTAACGCCATTTTCTTTATCACAAGTTACTTCTGCATTTTCGTCATTAAAGAGTTTTTTATCTATTCCGTCAAGATTAAATGTTACTGTAACACCTTTTTCAGCATTTACATAATATCTTTCGTTATTTTCGTTATTTTCGTTAGTATTGCTGTATTTAAGATTGTCTTTTGAAATAGTATCGTAACTTATAGTGTAAGTCTTGGAAAGATTATATTTTGAGGATGTAATTGTAAGAGTTGCCTTTTTAATTTCTGACAATTTTACATCTTTATTACCTATTGTGATTGTGCCTTTTTCATGGTCAAACTCAATAGCATTTTCAATCTTATTTTTGCTGTCAGGTGTGGAATCACCCTTATATAATTCCAATGTCAAATCTTCAATTTTTGATTCGTCATTTAAGGTAAGAGTTACAGAGTCGCTGTTGGTATAGATATTGTTGTTGTCGTCAAAATATACGGAATTATCATTTCCATTTTCGCTCAGTGTAACATCGCCCTCAGCATAGTTGAATGAAAATTCAGATTTTGCACTGTATTTTTTACCGTTATCGGCTTCATAGTAAACAGTTGCAACAAGTTTGTTCTCTTTTTCCAACTCATTTGATCCACAGGAAGAATCAAACGAATTACCATTTAAAGTTGTTTTTGCATCGTAACCACTTATTTCCTTACCATTGAAAGTGACACTATCAATCTTAAAAGCTGCTTCTAAGTTTTTTACTGAATCTTTCTGATTACATATTGTGTCACCGTTTTCATATTTCTTACCGTTAAAGGTTACTGTCCATTTTCCTTCAAGAACAAGTCTTGGATTTTTAATGAAAGCAACTGTGTTTTCAACGGAAAACTGCATACCGTATGTCTTATTTGTGTAAGTGACGGAATATGTAATCTGATTGTCACCGACAACGCTATTAGTTACCTTGGCAGTATAACCATCAACCGTGTTTGCAGTAAGTGAAGTGATTTCATCATCCTCATAACAAGTAATTTCACTTTTAGCGCCGTCACCGCAAACAGTATATTTTGTACCTGCAATTTCAATTGTTGCACCCATGCCCTGCGGTGCTGAAATATTTTTACCGCTTAATTTTGAATCTGCATATTCATACACATTAAAATTGTCGCTGACATCACATTTGGTTAAAGAATCGCAGATAGGCCTACCAGCACTTGTCTTTGTATATACATTCCAAGCCTTTAAATCTTTATTATCGGTCTGATCACCATTTTTTTGATCGTTGCCGTCATTAAAGATAACTTTGTCAAATCCTTTAGCTGACCCATAAACATAATAGTACAGGCTACTGTTAGAATCGCCGTATTTTTTCATAGCCTCACCGGGCCATGCGGCATTTTTATCAGGATTTTCCGAACTGTCTTCTTTCCACATATACGCAGACGGAGTCCATTCTGTTGTTTTATAAAAGACTACGGAGTTACCATTACCTATATCGGTAAATAAAGCAATCTTGTCACCATTTTCAGCTTCTGTACTGTAAATGTTTTTCTTAACTTTCGGTATAATTTCTTTAAAATTACCGACAGAATCAAACAGTATAGGCTGTTTTGTTGAATTGACATAAATAGTCTTTGTTGAATTTTCTGAACTGCTGCTCTCAGCACCCGAAGAATTGCCTGTCAAGCCGCTAACGGGCAGAACTCCGAGGAGGATTGCCACAGCAAGCAATGACGCAACGATTTTTCTGGTCTTTTTTGAAAAATTCAAATCCATTGTTTACTCTCCTTCTTTTTTGTCAGATATACTCTTTATATATTTATAATTCACCCCGTTAAAGATACTGTGCATATGCAGAGAAAAGAGAAATACTGCGAAAGTTTCTATCACAGCACAGTTCAAAACAGGAAATATCCAAAATATAATCGTCAGCACAAACGAAAGTCCCATAATCATATCAAAAACAATGGCAAATCTGTTTGAGACAAAACAGATAACACCCGGTTTTGTCTTTTTAAGTGTTTGCTTGCCTTTTATTTTTGACTTTCGACTTTTATTAATCATTGCAAGCAAAGCATAGCCTGCAACCATACATCCCCAAAAAATAACCTCTGTAATGCAAATTAAGGGAATGTTTATCGAATCTCCCTCAAAACTGAGGAAAAGAAGAATTAATAGCGAAAGCGGTGAAACAGTAAGCAAAACCAATACCGCCTTAAACTTGTTTATATCACTTTTCAAGTAGTTCACCTCAAAATATGCGAATTCTCAACAGCAGAAAACTGCTGTTGAGCTTCTAATTATTATCAGTTAATAATTTCATCGGTATGAATAACCACAAGTTTTTTGACAATCTGAAAATTCACATTCTGCACATTGTCATATGCAAAAGAATTGTCGTAACCTATATTATTCATATCGCTTTCGGAAAGCTGTTGCGTTGTCTGTGCGCCCGGATCATAGCTATGAATATCAGGCTGTGAAAGAACGGCTGTCGGCTCTGCGTCCTGCGGAAGAACCGTTGTATTTTCCGAACCGTCGCCGTAAGGCGTCTTGCTCTGATTTACATACTGTTCTTTAACAGGCTCCGTCTGTGGCGGAACGATAATATTTTCCCTCTTCTTCTTGATATTCTTTTTGTCATTTTTTGAAAGCTGTGAAGTAAGCGTCTTTCCGTCAACACGAAGTCTGCCCGTTGAATTATTTGCCGCCTGCATTTCTTTGATTGTTTTCTGCTTTGCACGACCTGTTCTGATATTAAAAATTGTTTTGATATCAAACAGGAAAAACAGAACGACTGAAATAATGAAAAACAAAATCGTAAACGCAAGGCATATGTAAAAACAAATCCTAAAAATCGAAATTAAATCCATTATTTCACCCCCGAATTATCCAAACTTCTTGTATTTTCAATGTTACCAAGACATTCATTAACAAGAATTTGAAGTTCCTCATCATCCGGAACAGCTACTTTGATTTCATTAACATACTTTTCAATATTATCAAGTTCGTTGCTTATATCCTTAGCAGTTGCAAGACTGTTTTTTATAAACCAATAATACTTTGTATATATTTGCGAAGTAACATTTCTGTAAATCAAAAGTGCAATCTGGTTGTTTTCGTCTTTGGCAATATTTGGGGACGCAATCTCAACAAGATTGTTCCAATACTCCTTAACTTCTTCAACGGGATCGCCCTCAAGAGATTTGCCCGACATATTCTGATATGCCTTTGACATCGAACTCAAAAGTTCCGCCCTGTGCTTTATCTGTTCGGTACTACCCATTTTCTGTGCAATATCAAGCCATCTTTGAGAAACCGTTATGCCTGCCATACTAAAGTTCTCACTTTCAGATTTCTGTGATGACGGCACATATGAAAAGTACAATGCCTGACCGAGTTTATATGCAACATTATCGGCATATTCCGACGGATACTTTGATTTGAGTTCGTCCTCGTGTTCATATATCGCATCTTTAATGGTGTTGTACTCATCTTCGGAAAGTTTCGAGTCAGAGGTACATCTTTCAAGAAGTTTTTGATATGCCAACGGATTTGCAGGATCAACATTTATAGCATCCAAATAATATTTTTCAGCCGCATCCTGACTTACCGCACTGTCGCCGTTTGCAATATAACTCTCATAAGTTGATGAAGTCTGAACCGTAAGACCGGCACTGAATCCGATTGTACCGACAAGCATAACAATCGTCATAATAAATGAGGCAAGGAAGGTTTTCCACTTAAACGACTGAACCTTTTTATTTTCAATATCAAGATCCTTGTAGTGGTCGAGAGCATACAAAAGCTCTGCACAGGACTGATATCTGTCCTCGGGATTTCTCTGCGTACACTTGAGAATAATTTCTTCAAGACCTGACGAAAGCATCGGATTCCATTGGCGAATCGGGTACATCTCATACGGAGGTGTTGCAGGATTATGTCCTGTTACAAGGTGATACATAGTAGCGCCGAGACAATAGATATCCGTTCTCGCATCGGTTTGTCCATGACCGCCGAACTGCTCGGGTGCGGCATATCCCTGTGTACCAAGACAGGTTGTGTCGGCAACACTTGAGTACTTAAACTCTCGTGCCGTACCAAAATCAATGAGCATTACATTTCCGTCCGGCTTGAGCATAACATTTGACGGTTTCATATCACGGTAAATAATCGGGGGTTTTCTTGAATGAAGATATCCAAGAACATCGCACAGCTGTTTAGCCCACTCAATAACATCGTCCTGATTTTGAGCGCCGCTCGTTTCAAGAGCCTTGCTGAGCGGATTACCCTCGATATAATCCATAACGATAAGGAATGTATCGTCACAGTCGATAACATCAATAATACTTGGCAAATGCGGATGATTAAGTTTTTTCAACAAATCGGTTTCAGCAACGAGGTTTTGCTTTACAACCTCAAAGCTCTGCATACCGTCTTTACGAACTTCTTTGATTGCCCATTGTTTGTTTGCCCTTTCATTCATGGCAAGGTAAACAACGCTCATACCGCCTTTGCCAACTACATTAAGTATTTTATATTTTCCGTCGATTACGGAACCAATCTCAAGCATACTCTCACTCTACCCTTACTAAAACAACCGTAATGTTGTCCTGTTCTCTTCTGTATTTATCAAGCTCGGTAAGATAAACTGCATTATCTTTCATCTGCTGTTCATTGTTAAGCACAAACGGATTAAGTCTTTCATACATTTCTTCATCGGTGATAACATGTCTGAATCCGTCGGAGCAAAGCATAAATATCTGACCCGACACCATACTGCCGTTATAGAATGCGGGTTCAATGTATTCGCTTGCACCTATGCATTGTAAAAGAACATTTCTTTTCGGACAGGTTTCAGCCTCTTCGGGCGTCATTCTGCCCATATCAATTTCCCGCTGAACATACGACTGGTCTTTGGTCAGCTGATATGTTCTGTCGCTGAAACAATACGCTCTTGAATCACCTATATTTACGATATAATATTCATTGCCTGCAAACAGACAGGCAACAACGGTAGTACCAAGACTTATTCCCGTTCTTTTTCCAAAAGAAGAAATATTTCTGTTCATATCAAAAACAATCTTTTCCCATGAACGGAAAATCATATCTTTCATATCGGGTGAACCTACAATTTTCGGAAGATCATTTTCAAACCATTTACTGAACGCATCTATAACGGCAGCACTGGCGACCTCACCTTTAGCAAGGCCGCCCATACCGTCACAAACAACAGTCAATAATACATTTCCCTTGTCGGTTGTTGCCTCCATAACAAGAGCCGAATCCTGATTTGTTTTCTTCCTGATTCCTACATCTGTATGTACTGCTGTTAAATAATTCATATTAATACCTGCTTAATCAGCCCATAAACTGGAACTCTTCATCAGAAATCTTAATCTTGTCACCGTTGCTAAGAGCAACTTCCTGATTCGGAGTAAGCTTGTTTCCGTTTACATAAGTGCAGTTAGTTGAACCAAGGTCTGAAATAAAGAACTTGCCTGCACGAGCCTTAATCTTTGCATGTGCTCTGCTGACAGAATTGTTATTGCTGATGCAATAGTCAACTCTTCTTCTTTCCTTACCGATTACAAATTCGGGCTTGTTGATGCTGATTCTCTCGTTTGTTGAAGTTCTCACGAGAACAGCGCCTGTCGGCTGATAACCGAGAACTGTTGTTTCGCCTGCACCTTCGTTGAGAACGGTTGTCTGACCTGCACCCTCATTGTTCGGAACTGTCGGAGCAGCACCCTGACTCGGTACATTAGGTCTGTAAGCACCGCTCTGCTGCGGCTGATTGCCGTAAGGTGATGATCCTCTGTTTGGCTGAGGCTGGTTGCCATAAGCTGAAGGACCTCTGTTCATACCTGTCGGACCGTTCGGAACATTTCTTACGGGTTTAGACTTCTTCTTGCTGCCTGAAACAATAATAATAATTACTACGATAATAATAATTACAGCTACTGCGGCAATTGCAATAATAATAATCATCTTTGAAGAGTCGCCGTTGTCGTCGTTCTTATCTGTTGAAGCAACTGCAGTTGTTGTAGCTTCCTGTTTCTCTGTTGCGGGAGCAACTGCCTCTGTTGCCGGCTGTTCCTCTGTTTCCGGTGCGACTGTTTCACCTTTGCTTACAGATGCACCCGTACCGCTCTGATACTCAACGCCGAGTTCGTCAAGGATATTCTTAACCTGATTCATGCTTACGGAATAGTAGTAGTTGCTCTTTGTACCCTTGTTGATACCAACTACCTCGCCGTTCTCATTTACAAGAGGACCGCCCGAGTTACCGTTATTAAGAATTGCACCGTGCTGAATATAATCAATACCGTCAGATGAAGTAATCTTTGAAACCTCACCGCTTGTGATTGTTACATCATCGCTTGTGTATGTATTTTTGTTCTGAAGCTCTGCAACTGCTGCAGGGAAACCGAGAGCATAAACAACCTGTGTTTTGTCAACACTGTCGCTGTCGCCGAGAACAGCGGGTGTTCTTCTGTTCATCATCTCGGTAAGGTTTACAATTGCAAAGTCCATTTCCTGACTTTCCTTCTTAACCTTAACAGGGATTGTTACATCACCTGAAACAACAACTTCAAGGCTCAGGTTGTCAATGCTGTAATTTGAACCGAAAATATCTTTACAAATTGCCTTAACATCGTCATTTACATCAACAACATGAGCGCATGTGAGAACTGTGTTGCCGTTGATAAGAAAACCTGTACCGCCCTGAATAGGTGTACCCTTATCACGACTGTCTTTCTTGTAAATCATTCTTACCTGAACAAGACTTTCGCTTACTTTTGTTACACTTGCGTTGGCTGCTTCGGCATTAACCGGAATAACAACCGAAAATGCCATACACAGAACGCACGCTAATGAAAGCAAGAGTTTTGCAAAGCTTTTTTTGCTTTTTGTTTTTGAGATCATTTTTTACTCCTCCTGTTTGTGCGGTTATTTCCGCTGGTTTGATTATATATTAGCAGAATTTCAGCAAGCTTCCCCAAAAACCGACAGACGACCTATTTTTCGGACAAACAGCACGATTCTGCAAAAATACCTGATAACTAATCGTTTTTATAATGTGAAAATAAAGTTTTAAAAGGAATATCCGGAAACAGCTCCACATTTATGGTCATTGCTTCATTGATAATAAAATCCTCTTTACCGCATAGCTTTTCCTTTATAATCACAACATCTTCGCCAACACTTTTTGCAATGTCATCAACAGTGATATTTCCTTCTTCAATAGCCTTTTTTATTAATGGAAAAACGCAATTCATTATATCACCGCCCGAATTTTCGTTTATTTACTACTTAATTTTATACGATTTCGTGTTTATTGTCAATATCAAACAAAAAACTTGCCATACAATTTCTATTTTGTAATTGATTATAGACAGATAAACGGCTATAATTATGAGAAAAGGAGGTTATGCCATGAACACAACTGATTATGCACAAATTTCTTCTTCAAATATCAGGTTCCTTTTGACAAAAAATAATATGTCAATTCGCCAGCTTGCAGAAAAAATCGGAATTGCGGCCACCACCTTAAATGATTCATTAAAAAGTAAAAAAGGAGTATCCGTTGATTCACTTATTAAAATAGCCGATTATTTTAATCTTACCGTTAACGACCTTTGCAATGTTTCACTTGACCGAAAATCAGCACAGGATGAAGAGGAGTATGATATAATTTACAACAAATTCAAAAAGCTTGATTCTCATGGAAAAGAACTTGTTGCAATGATAATTGACAAAGAGCTTGAAAGACTTCGGAAGCACTAAAATATCTTTGACGACGATTAACCGAGC
>ULSO01028904.1_pt1 | contig 14200 bp, 14 predicted proteins | sample 1956701 | NCBI WGS metagenome assembly ULSO01 (sample SAMEA4835708, study PRJEB28245) | human gut metagenome | biome: gut microbiome; material: fecal sample | place: Denmark | collected 2008 | reverse complement strand
CCGAGGTGCCCTGCACCCGACAGCCAGCCTGCTGAAAGACTTCCACGATATGCTGATTGAGGCTCTGCAAAACTTCTTCCGCCACCTGCAGAGCTGCGGAATCCGTGACCCGCAGACCCGCTACCTTCACGGCGGGAAGACCTCTTTTTTCCATTTCCGCCCTAATTTCCGGGCCGCCGCCGTGGACGATAATCGGCGCGAAGCCCGACTGCGAAAGTGTGTAGACATCCTCTGCAAACCGCTGAAGGTCAGCTGCTTCCGCCAGAGCGTTACCACCGAATTTGAGTAAGATGCGCCGTTCCATGCCCTGCACCTTAGGTTGTGTATTCTGCGTTGATCTTTACGTAATCGTAAGTGAGATCACAGCCCCAGGCTTCGGCACTGCCGTTGCCGACACCCAGTTCCAGATAGACATCGATCCGTGAATGGGTGAGAATCTGCCGGGCTTTGGCTTCCGACTCACCGCCGGGCACCAGCTGCGGCATGCCGTTCTCAAAGAGCACCGCCATTTCCTGGCCGTCACCGATACACAGCTTCACTTTGGAAAGATCAAACTCACTGCCGGAATTGCCCAACGCAGCCAGAATACGGCCGAAGTTGGGATCCGCGCCGAAGACTGCTGTTTTAACCAGCGCCGAGGAGATGATCCAGCGGCCGGCATTACGGGCTTCTTTATCGCTTTTGGCACCGCTTACTTTGAGTTCGATTAATTTGGTGGCGCCTTCACCGTCAGTCACGACCTGCTTGGCCAGTGACTTGAGGACATAGAGCACGCCGTCCCAGAATTCATGATTGTCATCGACAGGTTTGCCGCCGGCAGCGCCGTTAGCCATCATGATCGAAGTATCATTGGTACTTTGATCGCCGTCGACATTAATCATGTTGAAACTTTTGTTAATGCATTCCTGCCATTTGTAATGAGGAACTTTGGTCAGTACGGCATCCGTCGTAATGAAGCTCAGCGTGGTCGCATGCAGAGCTTTCATCGACGGCGAGATCATACCGGAACCTTTAGCCATGCCGGCAATGGTGACGACCGTACCGTCTTTCAGCGTAATGCGGCAGGCAGCTTCTTTGATAGTTTTATCTGTAGTCAGGATAGCTTGGGCCGCCAGATGATCTTCTTCCCGGCCGCTGCCCAGTTTCTGGGAAATTTCTTTAATTCCCGGAATAATTACATCCATCGGCATGTAATGCGAAATAACGCCGGTAGAAGCGACCCCGACCAGCGACTGATCGATGCCCAGTGATTCAGCGGCAGTATCGATCATGGCCTGCGCATCACGGAAGCCCTGCTCACCGGTAATCGCATTGGCATTGCCGCTGTTCATGACCATCGCCTGCAGTTGGGGCGAAGCCCGTTTAACCATCAGTTCGACAGGCGGCGCGCGCATTTTGTTCTGAGTGTAAGCGCCGACAGCCCAGGCCGGACGGTCTGAATAGATCATCGCCAGATCTAAGCGTTTTTTCTTAATACCACAGTGAATACCATAAGTGCTGAAGCCTTTGGGAGTAGATACTCCTCCATCAATTATTTCCATTTTTATACCCCCAATCCCGGGAAATCAATGCCGGCGGATTCATCTAGACCAAACATGAGATTTGCATTCTGCACTGCTTGTCCGGCAGCGCCTTTCACTAAATTATCGAGCGCGCCGATGGCCACGACCGTGTTTTCCGGAGCTACCACGAAACCAACTTCACAGACGTTGGAACTGACAGTAGACGGAATGGATGGCAGCGCGGAAATGCGGACAAATTTGCTCGCTTTGTAAGTCTGCTCATAAGCTTTCCGGATTTCTTCTTCCGTCACACCCTCTTTCAGCTGTGCGTAGGAAGTGGTTAACATGCCCCGTACAATCGGCAGCAGATGCGGCGTGAAGACCGTTTTTACTTCATCATGGTAAAGCCGGCTGAGCACCATTTTTATTTCTGGAATGTGCCGGTGGTTGCCGATTTTATATGGAGTAATCGAAGAACCGCAGGCAGGATGGTGCGTTAATTTAGATAATTCCTGACCGGCACCGGAAGTACCGCTTTTAGCATCAATAATTACATAACCGTCGACTAAACCCGCTGATAACAGCGGTGCCAGGGACAGCGAGGAACAAGTCGGATAGCAGCCGGGGTTGGCGATTAAGGAAGCCTTTTTTATTTCCTCAGCAAACATTTCCGGCAGACCGTAAACGGCATCGTTGAGACCGCGCAGATCCACATGGGCGCGGCCGTACCATTTTTCATAGATTTCGGGATCACCGAGACGATAATCGCCGCTGAGATCAACCACTTTGATGCCGCGTTCGATTAAAGATGGGACGATTTCCATAGAAGCTCCGTGCGGAGTCGCACAGAAGACAACGTCGTAATCGCCGTTTTCATCGAGATAGGAATCAAAGCAGAGGTCCACAAAGCCATTGAGCGAGGGCAGTACTTGGCAGACTTTCATGCCGCCATTCTGCCGAGAGGTTATCGCTTCCAGAGTCATTGCGGGGTGACGGCACAAAATCCGTGCTAATTCACTGCCGGTATATCCGGAGCCTCCAATAATTGCAGCTTTTATCATTTTTCAGTAGCCTCTTAAGTTATGAAGACGGCAGATACATAGATCTGTAGCTTAAGCATAATGACTCAAATGAGACAAAGAGCCTCAATGCTGTAATCATGAGGACGAAAAATTAGCAAATCTTTCATAATTTCGAATATTTTGCGTATCATTAATCGATAAGGTATAATATTGATTGTGAGTATCACGAAGGCATGCAGGCCAGTTCTACCAAGAATAAGAACGCAAAAAATTCTCGAAAAAAAGTTGTTTTAGCATATTCCGGTGGTTTAGATACTTCCGTCGCCATTAAGTGGCTGGAAGAAAAATACAATCTCGACACCGTAGCTGTTTGTATTGATGTCGGACAGCCCGGAGATATGAAAGCTAACATTGACAGGGCTAAATCAATCGGCGCCGTCGGTGCTTATGCCATTGATGCTAAAGCCGAATTTGTTACTGATTACATTTGGCCATCATTAAAAGCCAACGCCATGTATCAAGACATTTATCCCTTGTCGACGGCGATTGCGAGACCTTTGATTGCTAAACTTCTGGTAGACATTGCCAAGAAAGAAGGTGCCAGTTATATTGCTCACGGCTGCACTGCCAAAGGTAATGACCAAGTGCGGTTCGATGTTTCCATTGCGGCGCTGGCCCCGGAAATAGGCATCATCGCGCCGATGAGAGAATGGGTCATGACCCGTGAAGAGGAAATCGACTATGCCAAAGAGCATAATGTACCGATCCCCGTCAAAAAAGCATGTCCTTATTCCACTGATGAAAATCTCTGGGGCCGCAGCTGTGAATGCGGTATTCTGGAAGACGCTTCCGTCGAGCCACCAGAAGACTCCCACGAGTGGACTGTATCACCAATGAAAGCGCCCGCCAAGCCGACCTATGTCGAAATCAGCTTTGAGAAGGGTATTCCTGTAGCCATTGACGGTAAGAAAACTGCTCCCGTCGAGTTAATTCAGATCTTAAATGAAATCGCCGGACAAAACGGTGTCGGACGCATTGATCACATTGAAGACCGTATGGTCGGTATCAAATCCCGTGAGACTTATGAATGCCCCGCCGCGATTGTCTTGATTAAAGCCCACCGCGCTCTGGAAAACATGGTTCTTACCCGCGATCTTCTCTCCTTCAAGAGGGGCGTTGAACAGCGCTATGCGGAATTATGCTACGACGGCATGTGGTTCTCACCGCTTAAAGAAGCCATTGATGCCTTTGTAGACAAGAGCCAGGAGAATGTTACCGGCAGTGTCCGCGTGAAATTATACCGCGGCAGTGCTGAGGTTGTCGGACGTTCTTCACCCTGCTCTCTGTACGATGAAGGTTTAGCTACCTACGCCCAGGGCGACAAATTCGATCACAAATCCGCTGAAGGTTTCATTTACGTCTGGGGCCTGCCGCTGCGCACAGTTGCTTCGATCAAGAAGACCAAGAAACCCGCTGCCAGCAAGCAGACTAAAAAACCAGCAAGCAAACCGGCAGCTACTAAAGCAGCCAGTGCTAAGAAAAAAGCGGTACGCAAAAAGAAATGATTTTCTAATCATTTCTCCTCAAAACCTTTTTTCTAATTTATTTTCAACAAAGGTGGATTGTGATGAGCAGTAAGAAAGTCTTATGGTCGGGAAGATTCAAGGAAGGAGCAGCCGATGCCACGCTGACCTTTACTTCTTCACTTAATACAGATGTGAAATTGGCAAGATACGATGTTTTGGGCTCGATTGCTCATGTAAAAATGCTCAGTGCCCAGGGCATAATCTCTGCCGCCGACGGCAAGAATATCGAACAAGGTTTGAAAGAGATTCTTACCCAAATTGAAGACGGAACTCTGCCGATTCAGGAACGTTTGGAAGATATTCATTCCAATATCGAATTTATCCTCACGGACCGCATCAAAGACGCGGGGGCGCGCCTGCATACCGCCCGCAGCCGTAATGATCAGGTAGTGACGGATGTCCGAATGTTCATGCGTGACGCGATTCTCGAAGTAGTCGAGGAGCTCATCGGTCTGGAAAAAACCTTCTTAGAAGTAGCGAAGGATAATATTGACACTATTGTGCCCGGCTTTACACATGTGCAGCATGCCCAGCCTGTAACAATCGGCCATCATCTGCTGGCGCATTTTGCCCGCATCAGCCGCGATGTCGAGCGCTTTGTGGAAGCTTACCGCCGGGTGAACATCTGCCCGCTGGGTTCAGCCGCACTGGCCGGTACGACATACAATATCGACCGTGAATATACCAGTTCTCTGCTGGGATTCCAGCATCCCTGCGGCAACTCGATGGATGGCGTGTCCGATCGAGATTTCATTGCGGAATTTCTCTTTGATGCCTCGCTCTGTGCAGTTCATTTGTCTTCCATTTGTGAAGAATTAGTCTACTGGTCATCACAGGAATTTGCCTTTATCGAGATGGATGACGCTTATGCCACCGGCAGCAGCATCATGCCGCAGAAAAAAAACTCTGATGTCGCAGAACTGACCCGTGGCCGCACCGGCGCGGCGATCGGCGATTTAGTCAATATTCTTACTACCATGAAAGGTCTGCCTTTGACTTACAATCGTGATCTGCAGGAAGACAAAGATGCAGTCTTTGCCTCTTATGAGCGCTTAACCGCCTGCATTAAGATGTGCAGCGCCATGATTGCCACGCTTACCTTCAACAAAGAGAGAATGCTGAATGCTGCCGAAGAAGGCTTCATGAATGCTACCGATCTGGCTGATTATTTAGTCGTAAAAGGCATGCCATTTAGGAAAGCTCATGAAGTAGTAGGCGGAGCGGTTCGTTACTGTATTGACCATCAGAAGAAACTTGACGATCTGACACTGAGCGAATTAAAAACATTCAGTGAGCTGATTGACAAAGATGTCTTTGAGATTCTGCCGCTGGACAAATGTGTATACCGCCGTAAATCACTGGGCGGCACTTCACCGGAAATTATCCCCGTCCAGTTAGATAATGGTTATTCTATTGTCGACCGCCAGAATGCCTTTGTCAGCGGCGAACGCAATATGATTGAACAGGCTTTTGAAGCGCTGGAAAAATAATTGGGGAGTTTTCACTTCCCAACATTCCTTTTTTTATTACTATTAATTAACTCAGAATTAGAAATAATCCTTGATTTTTTCACCAAAATGAGAGCACATAACGTAAAATTTCAAATATGTAATCCACCAAAAAGACTTATGGAAAAAGAGAATAATAGCATTATAGATTAAGAAAATCGTAAAAAAATACGGTTTCTAGTAATTTTTGAATAATTAATAGGTCTAAATTACTAAACGATTGATTCAAAATTAGAACATCATTATATATTTTGAACTGCATTGTATAACTCACCCAATAAGGGAGAAATACCATGAATGGAACACTAAAAGCCTTAGTTGGTATGATCGTGGGAACAGTCGTAATGATCATCTTGAGCGTGATTTATTTCATTATCACCTTGTTCATTGTCGACTTTTCCGCCGGTTTACTATTGAGCGGTGAGAATTATGAAGGGTATGTTATTGTTGCAGCTGCCCTGATTACCCTGGGATCCATGTTAGGTGGATCGTATGGACTCCGTGAATAAACCTTAAAAACAATCGAAAACTGAGCGTTTAACGCTCAGCATTTTCATTTTTTAGATTTGGTAATTAATTGATCCCATTCAACAGTGTGCTGAATGCCTTCGCGGAGTAGAATTTTGCTTAATTTTTCAGTTAAGCGTACTGTCTCGACGTTGGAAGTATAGGATTTTATGTAAAATTCTTTCTTGCCGATCGGGAAGATTAAGCGCATCCGTCCTTTACGGTTGTAACCCTCTGGCTTCTCATTCCGGCCGATTTGCTGCATGTTGGCATAGAGGAACATTTGCAGAATGTCATTGTCGTCGGGAACTTGGTTAGTTTCATCTAAAAAGGTGTTGAAGATTTCAGGGAACACACCTTCAAGGTCTTTGTAGTCCACACCTTCTCCAAAAATAAGATGACCGCTGGTAGCCTTCATTAATGATTCAAACTGTTTTCTGTATTTAAGAATATAGGATGAAAGTCGCGTGATCTTACGAAATTTCAGAATAAAGTGACATTTTAGAGAGTTGAGACAAGGCTTAGTATCCTCAAGGTAACTATGTTTCCCAATAGTTTCTATTTGATACTTATAGTAATTTAGATATTATTGGAATAGGCCGTGAGCCCAAGAGGAAAAAAGATGGTAAGTTGCAAGAAAGTTGAGATGAAGCGCGGTGAGATGAACGTTTATGATTTTGGAGATGTCAGGCTGCACGCCTACCAAACCAATGATCCTATTGCTGATGAAGTTTTCATCCTTGAAAAAGCAAAAAAGGCAGTTGTCATCGAACTGCCCTGTTTTAAAGACAATATCCAAGAGCTCAGTGCATATGTTGCAACACTGGATGTAGAAGTGGAAGGGAAGCTGGTTGCCTATCACGCTGCCGGTGCTTCGTTCCTGCCGCAAGTTAAAGCATATGGTACAGAAAACTCAATTAAATACAACACGGAAGGCGGAGGAAAAGCACTGGTGGATAATTTTGCCAATATCTTTGGTGAGATCTTTGATCAGGAGATGATTGGTACCTATGAGGTGTTGACCGAGGGACCAGTAACTATTGCCGGCCTGGAACTGCAGATCGTGGGCACCCCCGATGCTTATAATGTCGAGATTCCCGCAATAAAAACAGTATACCTGCACATGATGGGTCATGATTGTCATTCCATTGTAGCTGGAGCAGGTCATGCCGATGCGCTGATGCAAGAGCTCAGCGGCTATCTTAACAGAGGTTTTGAACTGTTTCTTACTTCACATTACACACCGGAAAATCAGCAAGACGCTCAGGCAAAGATCGCGTATCTCGAAAATCTCAAGAAGATTGCAGCGAGATGTCATTCATCGGCAGAGTTCAAAGCTGAAGTTGAAAAGCAGTATCCCGCCTATACAGGTGAAAACTATCTGGAGATGACGGCTGGATTCTTCTTCCCCCAATAAGAGGCAACGCCTCTTATTTCATTATTTTATACGAATAACCTTAATAGATTTTCGAATTTCATTGTGGATTAAAAAAGACCGTGGTCATACCGCAGTTAAAATGATCAACTTCAAGAAGGTGAAAGTTATCCCACATCGATGGTTTCTAAAAAGGTTCAATCAATCAAACCTTCCGGTGTTCGTGCCATTTTTGACATGGCCAAGGAAGACAGCATTAATCTGGGACTAGGAGAGTTGGATTTCAGGCCACCGCAGAAAGTTATTGAAGCCTGTAAGAAAGCCTTAGATGCTGATTCCTACCGCTACGGCCCGACTATGGGTATTCCGGAATTACGGAGTAAAATAGCCAAAAAGATTTCTAAGTATAATCAAGAAATTTCAGCAGCTAACGTCATGATTACTGCCAGCGGGACCCAGGGTGCACTGGCGACCTTTCAGACACTCTTTGAAGAAGGGGATGAAGTTCTCATCCCTGACCCGGGTTTTGTGATTTATTCACCAGAATGTACACTAAGTGGTGCCAAACCGGTACCCTATATCATGGATGAAGCACTCAATATAGATGTAGAAGTTCTCAAAGAACGGATTTCACCGCAAACCAAAGGTATTGTGGTTAACTCACCAGCCAATCCCTGCGGATCAGTCCTTTCAGAAGAAGCGTTTAGAACAATCGGCGATCTGGCAGAAGATTATGACTTATGGATCATCTCTGATGAAGTCTATGAAAATTTCATTTACGAAGGTCAGCACCATTCATTCAATGAATATCTTGACCATGCCGTTGTACTAAATTCATTTTCCAAATGTTTTGCCGTTGCTGGTTGGAGAATGGGTTATCTTTCAGCCCCGGAAAGCATTATGAATGAAATTTCAAAAATGCAGTATCACATCTTAGCCTGTCCACCGGGACCTTTCCAGTATGCATTGTGTGAAGCTTTCGAAAGCCAGGAAGCATTTATTGAAGAAATCTTTCCCATCCTTAAAAAACGTCGAGATCTCACTACTGACCTCCTGAATGAAATACCGGGCTTTTCCTGCCCCCGACCTAAAGGGGCCTTTTATGCTTTCCCTGAGTATGAGCTTGCTCTGCCCTCGGCGGAGTTTGCCGTACAGCTGGCTAATCAGGGTGTACTGTGTTCACCAGGAACTGCTTTCGGGGACGCTGGGGAAGGTCATCTGAGAATTTCTTACGCAGCGTCGGAAGAAAATATTGAAAAAGGAATAGCAATCATTGCAGACTTTGTCAAAAGTCAGCGGTAAGAAGGGAATAGACAGTGAGAAAAGAATCTGGCTTGTCATACAAATGGATGGTATTATTAATCGCCTCCATCGGCTCCCTCATGGGACCGTTAGATTCGACGATCGTCAGCGTTTCGATGCCGGCCATCTCTGATGCCTTGCAGATGGATTACGCCCAGACTTTATGGGTCCCTACCGCCTATTTAGTGGCGATCGCCAGCATTCTGCTCATTGTCGGACGTGTTTCAGATATAATTGGAAAGAAAAAAATATACATCGGCGGTTTTGCCATCTTTGCCGTCGGTTCTCTGCTCTGCAGTTTAGCACAGACAGGAGAGCAATTGATTGTTTTCCGGGTGCTGCAGGGCATCGGTGCCGCCTTTATCATGACTTCCGGTACCGCACTGGTTTCAGCAGCTTTCCCGCCCCGTGAACAGGGAAGAGCGCTGGGTCTGAATGTCATGGCCATCTACCTCGGCCTCGCCATCGGCCCACCTCTGGGAGGCGTATTGACTCAAAGTTTCGGCTGGCATTCGATTTTCCTCGTAAGTGTACCGATTGCCGTGGTTACCATCGCTCTCGCCTTATGGAAGCTAGATGAGTGCGAATTAGTCGATAGGTGTGGCTCATTTGATATTGGTGGCGCTGCGACTTTTGCCGTCGGTCTGGTGACGATCTTACTGGCTTTAACCCTCGGCGATATTGATGGTTGGCTGTCCCTCAAAGTCATTGGTCTGTTAATCATTTCAGCCGTATCCTTTGCCCTCTTTATTTTGATCGAACGGAAAAAAGGCGAAGACGGACTTTTCGATTTGCGCTTGTTCACCAAAAACCGTCTTTTTGCGGCAGCTAATTTCTCAGCGTTTCTCAACTATACTGCTTACTACGGCTCAACCTTTGTAATTTCCTTTTACCTCCAAAGAGTGCTGGGAATCGATATTGGAACGACCGGATTGATTTTACTGGCGATGCCGTTGATCATGTGTGTGATTTCACCACTTTCCGGAATTCTTTCAGATAAAGTAGGTTCGAGAACTCTTTCTTCCCTCGGCATGCTCATCATGGCAGCTGGTTTATTCCTGATTAGTACACTCAATACTGAGACTTCCGTTTCCATGGTAGTCGTTTATCTGTTAATTCTCGGCGCTGGCATGGGCATCTTTTCATCGCCCAACACCAGTGCCGTAATGAGAAGTGTAAGTAAAGACAAGACCGGCGTGGCTTCCGGTATGCTCTCAACGATGCGTACCGTCGGTCAATCCCTGAGTCTAGTGCTGATGGGTGCAGTAATGGCTATTGTGACTTCTTCGGCCTTAGTCTCCTCAGTCTTTATGGGCGGCAGTTCAGCAGTAGACAATGCAGAATTTATTGTCGGTATGAGTGCAGCTCTGAAAGTATCAGGTCTCATCGCCCTGCTTGGTGCTCTGACCTCCACACTGCGAGGAAAAACGGAATTGGAAGAGGAGTGCGAAGTGGCGTTCAGCAAATGAGGGATTTTATATATTAAGCGCTCAGCACATACTCTGCTCATGAAAGGTCAAGAAGAGTATCACCAATTCCTCAAGGAACATCCCCATATTCAGGTTGAAGATCCCGAAAAATATGCGCAGCAGCTTTCTGAACTGCCGAGAAAAACAAGGAAAGAAATTCTTTACTTACTAGACCTGGGTGGATTTGGCGAGTTGGATCACTTGGTAGAGCTGGTTGAGAGTTGTCGAAATGATAAATTCAGCATTAAAAAGATTGATGAAACACAGATTAAATTGTACTGCGCTAGAGAGATCTCGGCTGAAGAGTTGCGGCAGACTATTTATCAAAAAGACCGGGAACGTTTAACACCGAATTATCGAGAACCGCCCTGCAAAATCAATCAAAAGGCCGCTGATCGTTTAAAAGGCAACAAATAATCAGATAATCTCAGAAAAGTAAAATACTTCAAAAAGGAAAATAATAAAAAAGAGGTTTGTAGAAGAGATTTATGCTTCAAGAGCGGAAACATTCTCACGGAATTCTTCAAACTTCCTCGCAAGGACTTTTAAAGCTTCTTTGAGAGTGTCAATGGCGGAAAGTGAACCGTCTGTCTCAAATTCAAAGACGAATTTGGAGTCAGAACCAGTGACTTTAATTGCCTCTAATTCACAAACTTCCACACAGGCTTTGCAGAGAATACAGGCTTCAAGGTCAACAACCTTGACAATCCCATCTTCTTTGGCTAAGACGTGTCGGGGACAAGCCTCGATACAACTACCGCCAGAATCACAACGATCGGGATCAATCTCGATGGTTGGATAGTACCTATATCCCGCTCCAGACACCACTTGCCATTTAGCGTGACGCTTTGCGGTGCCAAGCTCTGCCGAGGCATAAGCCAACAAAGCTTGACCAGGACCGAGTTTGACAATCGGCACCAGCTCGTCTTTAATCCTCAATTCTGGAGGTCCAAGAGGTTCCATGTCACCAGAGTAAACTTCGCAAGGTCCTTTTTTGTTTATAGAGTACATGATTGTACAATTGGGGCAGCCTTCCCCACCACAAACACATTCATCTTTGGGCACGTAAAGGCTAAGATCAGTCGGAACTGGTACAAGACCGAGCCGGTGGGCAACAATCTCATCAAAGAGAGGACTGACGCTTTCATATTCGTTTCCTTCTTCATCCATGATCGGACCCAGGTGGAATTCTACCAGTTCGATAGCCATCTTGGGAACCTCGGTCATCAAACATCTCCGGAGAGAGTTTACGAGATCTGGTGAAGCATTGGAAACAACAAAGCGAATGCGTGTCTCGGTCTGACTGATTACTTTAATATCCATAAGTTTGCCCCTTGATTATACTCTGCGTCCTCTTCTTCCACCTTTCTTTTTAGTTCCATCGTGAGGGATAGGTGTAACATCTTCAATGCGTCCGATCTTCAGACCAGCACGAGCTAAAGCACGAATGGCAGCCTGTGCTCCGGGACCTGGTGAGGAAGCTTTGTTTCCACCAGGGGCACGGACTTTTACATGGATACCTTCGATACCCTTTTCTTTAGCGATATCGGCTACTCTTTCAGCTGCACGCATTGCAGCGTAAGGAGATGATTCATCTTTCGCAGCTTTGACAACCATACCACCAGATGCTTTAGTGATGGTTTCAGCACCAGTGACATCAGTCAAGGTGATGATGATGTTGTTGTAGCTGGCAAATACGTGTGCAATTCCCCATTTTCCCATAATCATTCCTCCACAGGTTCATTGACCGGTTCATCCACAACGGGTTCCGGTTCAGCAGCAGCTTCTTCTGCTGGCTTTTCTTCTACACTCGCCTTTGGTTCAGGAGCGGCCGCCTCTTCTTGAGGGGGGTTCCTAATGGGGTGCATCTCATCAGCAATGGGAGATTGAGGATTATATGTAATCGCATCCTCTTCATTGCGCCTAACCATATATCCAGGCACGGTTACTTTGCGTCCGTTAATGGATATGTGTCCATGGACAATAAACTGTCTGGCTTGCTTGGCAGTAGTAGCTAAGCCTTTCATGTACACGATCGTCTGTAGACGACGTCCAAGAATTGATTCCTGACTCAGACCGAGAACGTCATCGAGGGTGCTGCCGTCTGCCGGCAGAATGCCAAGGCGTGCGCACTTGGCTAACAGAAGGTCAGCTTCCAATTGAGCCTGGGCGTCATCAAGACGTACACGGGCTTGGAGGTTTTTAGACTGGGTTCTCAGATTTCTGAGATAAGCCTGCGCCTTCCAGAGTTCGGTCTTACTTTTCAATCCATATTGCTTGCATATTTCAGTTTCGGCCTTGATCCTTTCGCCCCTCCAGGGATGTGAGGGGGTGTCATAGGCCCTGCGCGGAAATTTTGGGTCTCCCATTTAATTCACCTTTACTTTTTACCAGGCTGGTTTTTGGTTCTGCTAACACCCATCGTCAGGCCAGTCCTTCCGTTGGACCGGGTTCTTTGACCGCGAACTTTCTGTCCCTGCTCGTGCCTGCGACCACGGTAGCATTTAATCATTTTCAGCCTATTAATGTCATCTTTATACACCATGTCGAGGTTAACACCATAGAGGTGCATGTCCTCGCCAGTCTCAATGTCACACTGCCTGTTAATAGCCCAAGCAGGTGCGAATTCCACATAAGAATTCAGAATATTCTCAATCTCAGTTGTTTGCTCTTCGGACAGATTTCCAAAGACTTCATCGGTAGGGATGCCAGTTCTTTTAGCTACAATTCTTGCAACTCTGGGTCCTACCCCTTTGACGGACTGCAAACCCAAGATAATATTCTTGTTACCGTCCACATCAGTATTGAGGATACGGACGATATAGCGGAAGTTCTCGTCTTTGGCCTCTTCGGCCTTGGACTTCTTGTCCGCTTTTTTTGCTTTAGTTTCTTCTGCCATTTTACTGCCTCATTTATTTTTCAAATCTGTGACATGTAGAACATGTAGATTATGAAGGGTTGCCGTTAGAATCGGTTTGCTATATAAGCATTACTATCTGCCAAAGAGGCTTTCAAGCAATGCTGGCAAACCGCAAATTTAGGCGTATTGTTCACCGACAACGGCTTTAATTCTTCGCACTCCAGCACTGCTTGCTTCCTCTTTCTTGATTTTAAAGCCGCCGATCTGTGCGGTATTGGTCACATGTGGTCCCCCGCAGATTTCACAGGAAACATCACCTATGGTGTAGACTTTGACCATGTCACCATATTTGTCACCAAAGACCCCTTCCGCCTGACGATCCCGTGCTTCACCAAGGGTCATCTCTTCACAGTTTACTTCGATGCCGGCTTTGATGGCTTCGTTAACTAACCGTTCGACTTCCGTGAGCTCTTCCTTGGTCAGTTTTCTTTCGAAAGAGAAGTCGAATCTTAACCGTTCAGCGGTAATGTTGCTGCCCTTCTGGTGGACATCGGGTCCCAGTACTTTACGGAGAGCCGCACCTAACAAATGGGTAGCGGTGTGGAGCTTGGTTGTCTCTTCGCTGGCATCCGCCAGACCGCCCTTGAATTTCTGCAGAGAGCCGGCACGGGAGATTTCCTGATGCTCTTTGAATAAAGCCTCGAATTTAACACTGTCAACTTTAATGCCTTTTTCAGCGGCCAGCTCAATCGTGAGATCTAAGGGGAAGCCGAAGGAGGTGTAGAGCTTGAAAGCCTCTTCGCCGTCCATGGTGCCGTTTTCTTCGATGCCATCTAAAATACGCTCAGTTAAGCGCAGACCCTGGTCAAGCGTCTTGGCAAACTTGACGGCTTCATTCTGCAGCTGTTCGATAATGAAAGCCTTGTTTCTTTCCAGCTCGGGATACTCGCCGGCATATTCACGCACTACCGTTTCAGCAATATCCATCATTGGCTGCCAGTCCATGCCCAGTTTCTGCAGGTAACGGATAGTCCGGCGGATGAGTTTTCTAAGAACATAGCCCTGATCA
>ULSO01019009.1_pt1 | contig 14232 bp, 15 predicted proteins | sample 1956701 | NCBI WGS metagenome assembly ULSO01 (sample SAMEA4835708, study PRJEB28245) | human gut metagenome | biome: gut microbiome; material: fecal sample | place: Denmark | collected 2008 | reverse complement strand
TAAAAGTTGATAACGTAAACTTATGACAGAATATAAAGAGAAATGGCAAAACCCTTGAAAACAAAGGCTTTCTTGCCGTTCCTGTAAACACCTATAAGAAGTTATAAGACGATTTCCGCCTATAAAATCAATAAAAAATTAATTGAGGGCGATGGAGCCCACAATTCGCAGTTTTCCGCCATCAAGGTACATTAATACAGCTTTATCTCCGCTCAAATGGACCAGTGATTTCTCCAAGGCCAGTTTTAACACAGGTTTTTCACTATTGGTTACTGCTTCCACACGGGCAGGAATAACCTGCATCCAGTGTCCAACATGGAAAACCATACCCTCTTTAAGAGGCGCCTTCCAGAAAGGCACCAGATCTAATTCAACTTCAAGATTTTCTGTGCATTTGATGTTGGGATCGGAAGTAAGAACGTCTCCCCGGTCAAGGTTTTCGACAGTGATGTTTTTCAGCGCCAGACCCACACGGTCACCTTTGATTGCTTCATCATAATCATCATCGTGTTTCTGGATGGAACGGACCTGGGCGGTCTTATCGGTCGGCAGCACTTTCAGATCCTCATGCTTAGCAACCTTACCAGACGCAACATAGCCTAAGATGACAGTTCCTACACCTTTTACATTAAAGAAGTGGTCGATGGGGATAGCACAAGGTCCGGTACTTTCTGAAGAGCTAGCCCGGGCATCATCTAAGAAGCGTTCCCGCAGCGCAACCAGATCTTCCTCAACAAATTCATATGTTTCAAGCAGTGTCCCTTTCAGTAAAGGCGCTATCTGCTCGGGAGTTAGATAATTACGCAGAATAATGTAACCATGATTGATACCAGCAGCATGCAGCATAACAATGCTCTCTCCCAGCTGCGCGTTGAGCTCTTCCACTACTACGAGAGCGCTGTCAGCCATAGAAACAGCAAAAAATAAAGGGGCCAGACGTTCAGGATACTTGGTCGCCTCAATGAAAGTAACAGTGTCTTTTCCCTGTTTTAAATCATAAAGAGTAATATCTGAAGCTGTTCCTTTTTTACCCAATTCTTTGGCGAAGTCGAGGGGGCCGATAACAGCTACATTAAGATTGGACATATCTGATGAGTAAGCACAAGAGGATATAAAATTAAGGTTTAATCAACAAAAGTTCCGAGAAATCTAGCAGAATCAGCAATTTGACTGCAAATTATAAGAACGTAGGGAAACATAAATTTTAGAAGATGGTTCAAGATTATCTGGATTCTGAGATACTCAAGTATCTTCAGAGGAACAGCAAATTAACCTATGAAGAGATTGGCGAAATGGTCGATCGTTCTCCTTCCACAGTGCGCGACAGAATTAAAAAGCTAGAGGAGAACAAAACAATCACCGGATACTCAGTAATCGTCGATCATGAAAAAATGAGCATCAATGCTGATGCCTATGTGGCCGTATCACTGCCTTCTGACGATACCGAAGCCGTGGAGGCTTTAAAGAAAGTAGAAGGGGTTTCAGAGATTTTAAGAGTCACTGGCCGCAGAAAAATCATGTTCAGGATTTCTGCTACTGACAATAAGACTTTGTCGGAGATCATCGATAAAAAGATCAGGCCTTTGGGTTTCTATGATATTGAAATCACGATGATTCTGGAGCCAGTTATTAGATACCCCGGGATTTAATAAAGCGTCTCCTGCCGCCATTTAGCAATAATTTCCGCATGATCGAAAGCTAAGGGCGGAAGCTCATCAAGTGCGAAGAATTCCGCAGTGGCCGCGTCATCTCCAGCTTGGGGTGTTCCCCGTAAGATTTCCAGCGCGAAGGCTACAGAAATTGTATGGCGCCGTGGGTCCCGGTTAGGTGCTGAAAATACACCAATTAAGTGCGAAATCTGTGTATCTAGGCCAGTCTCTTCCTTGATTTCTCGTAAGACGGCCTGCTCTAATGTTTCGCCATACTCGACAAAACCTCCCGGGAGTGCGTAGCTGCCCCGAAAAGGTTCGGCATTTCGTTTGATGAGGAGAATTTTACCTGAGGAGACTATGAGTCCATCCACAGTCGGAACCGGATTGCGGTACATGGCTGCCAGCGAATCTTGAAAGTAAGCAGATTTAGTAAGATATTCTGCTAAAATTTCTTCCCCTTCCAGAGTGAGTTTATTGCCCTCGGGAGTGACAAAAGGTGACTGGTGAGGAAAATGAGCAAGCTCTCCTTTTTTCAAAGATAAAAGAAGTTCAGCATCTTCTGCAGTAAGGATGACTTGTTCATCTTTTTTCAAACGGATTACTGCCTCAGGGGTATACATCGCCTTCAGTCTCACGCAATTTTAGCTTGTGATTGTACACGATATGACTTAAAATTATCATCCCAAGCAAGATCTTGACACGCTTAGCTTTAATAATACCATTCCTTATAGAATGGTATGACCGATTGGAAGAGAAAGATACCAACCATCATGAGTTCACAAGAATTGCTGGATAAAGCTTATGCCAGAGCCTCTAAAATTTCAGTAAATGGTACTGTAGCTTTCGATACGGTCAAAAAGACCAACATTGCCAAGATTACCGCGATCGGCGATATGACGGTCGTTACTTTGCTCAAATACGTGCGTGGATTTCCTAAGATCGAAAAAGAAGATGATTTCTTTGCTCAGCTAGTGGATGTAATAATCGGTCAGGATAAGCTCAAAATTTCACTAGCCAATGTTTCATGGTGTGCCGAAAAATGCTCAGAGCTGCAGAGAAAATATTTAAAGATGGTACGAAAAGCACCGAGCATTGACAGCGTTGCTAAATTGACCAAGGAATTCTACGGACGTTTTTCATCAGTCATTAAACGGATAAATGACGATTTAGTTTTCCTTCAAAAGGCCAGAGACTCCTTGAAAGTCCTGCCGTCGGTTGATCCTCAGCTGGAGACAATTGTAATTGCGGGATACCCTAACGTCGGTAAAAGCAAACTGGTAGAAAGGATATCAACGGCCAACCCTACCATCGCTTCCTACCCGTTCACCACAAAAGGCATCATCATTGGCCATCTGACTAAAGGCTGGCGCACATATCAGATCATTGATACGCCAGGACTTTTGGACCGTGAACTCGAAGAAAGGAATGCCATTGAACTGCAGGCAATTTTAGCTCTGAAATACTTAGCTGATCTGATTGTCTTCATCATTGATCCATCGGAAAGCTGCGGTTACAGTACTGAAAAACAATTGGCTCTGCTGGATTCTGTTAAAAAGAATTTTGAAGGCATCCCCATCATCGAAGTCGAGAACAAATGCGACCTCCCTGGAAAATTCACTGACCGGAGGAAGATATCTGGTGAGACGGGCGAAGGTGTCGAAGAGCTCATCGACGAAGTGGAAAAGTTCTTAAAAGCCAAACGCTTTGAAAAAATGGACGAATTGCCGGAGTGAAGTAATGCCTGAAGTTGCGTGCAGCCAGCACATGAAAGAGTATTTCCAACAATTAGCAGATGGAGCAGAACACTGCTATCAGATAGCTAATGAAGCACGGAGCAAAGGTTTAGATCCCGAATTGAGCGTGGAAATTCCCCGTGCCGAAGATCTAGCCTCCCGTGTAGAGAAACTATTGGCAGACTGGCATGTAGAAGGCGTAGCGGAAAGAATCCGGGAGCTCTCCAAAGATCATAACCGTGAAGAAGTCTCCTTGCTGATCGCCAAAGAAATGGCTACCCGTGAAGCTAAAACTAAAGAAGAACGGGTAGATCGAGCGGTGAGAGTAGGATTAGCGGTTCTGACAGAGGGTATTTTAGTTGCGCCTCTGGAAGGTATTGCCGGTGCTAAGATCGGTAAAAATGCTGACGGCAGTGAGTATCTTTCACTCTCTTTTGCCGGCCCTATTCGTGCTGCCGGTGGAACTGGTCAAGCTTTAAGTGTGCTCATCGGTGACGTGGTCCGAAGAGAGTTAGGACTGGGCAAATACCAGCCCACGGAATCGGAAGTTCAGCGTTTCAAGGAAGAAATTCCCTTATATCGTCAATGCCAGCATCTGCAGTATTGTCCGGGAAATGAAGAGATTGAGATCATTGCCCGTTCCTGCCCGGTGTGCGTTGACGGTGAAGGTACTGAAAAAATGGAGATATCCGGTTTCCGAGATCTTCCGCGAATTGAGACCAATCAAGTCCGAGGCGGTGCCTGTCTGGTTATTGCCGAAGGTATGTGTCTGAAAGCCCCGAAGATTCAGAAACACGTTAAAAAGCTGGGCATTGACGGCTGGGAATTTATCGATGAGTACCTCAAATGGAAACAGCACCATGAAGCAGAGGTTTCTGGTGGTAAAGAGACTAAAGGTATCGTTCCTGATTCCAAATTCCTCAAAGACATGGTGGCCGGAAGACCGGTTATTGGCCACCCTTCGACTGCCGGCGGATTGCGGCTGCGCTACGGGCGAGGCCGGACAACGGGTCTAGCTGCTTTAGCGATTCATCCCAGTACTATGTTCGCACTGGATGATTTCCTTGCCATCGGTACTCAGATTAAAATTGAACGACCGGGTAAAGCCGGGGCAGTTACTCCCTGTGATCAAATCGAGGGTCCGATTCTGCTTATGAAAAACGGTGATCTCATTCAACCAGAGACTCCCGAAGAAGTTCGTAAGATCAGAAAGGACATTGATGAAATTATCGATCTGGGCGAAGTGCTTTTGCCTTATGGTGAGTTCATGGAAAACAACCATGTTCTGGCACCGGGAGCTTACTCCATTGAATGGTATAAGGTCGAATTAAGAGCAAAATGCAACGAACTTCCTGAAGATTGGGAAGATCCTACATATGAGCGGGCCAAAGAAATTGCCAGGACATATGATGTACCGCTTCATCCTAAATTCAATCTTTTCTGGTATGATGAGACGATTGCCAATCTCAGTGAACTCCGCGCAGAGATTCTTAAAACCGGCAGCTATGCTGAGGGAAAGTTAATTCTGCCGCGAGAGAACTTTCCAAAAAGGACCTTAGAGACCCTAGGAGCCTTACACACCATCGAAGATGGCAAGATCGTCATTGATTTTTACACAATGCCCTTGTTGGAAGGTTTAGGTCTAGGCGTTAGCGAAGGAAAGATCGTTGAAAAATCACCGCTGGCTGATCCTGGTGAAGAAGAAGAGCGGGCCTTTTCCTCAGACACCCTACGGGCAGTCTCTCAGGCCATGGGCATTGAAGTCAGAGCACGGGCGGTAACCAGAATTGGAGCGAGAATGGGCCGGCCGGAAAAAGCTAAGGAAAGAGAAATGAAACCACCGCCACACGCTCTCTTCCCCTTAGGTCAAAACGGCGGTATGCAGCGTCTTGTTTCCGTAGCGGTGAGAAATCGATCGATTGAAGTAGAGGTCGGCGTGCGGCAGTGTACAGTCTGCGGTCGGAATACCTATTTCTGTGGATGTCCCGAATGCGGCGGACATACGATACCGACTAGCGAACCCACTGCACAAAAAATAGAATTGCCGAACATACTCTCAGATGCACTTAAAAGAGTGAACATTTTCCCGGCGCCCGAAATAAAAGGTGTGCAGGGAATGATGTCCCACAATAAGACCCCTGAGGCCTTAGAAAAGGGCATACTGCGGGCGGCCAATGGACTGTTTGTTTTCAAAGACGGTACCATCCGCTATGATATGACCGATGTCCCCGTCACCCACTTCCGACCGAATGAGATCGGTCTAAGTGTTGAGAAAGCCAAGGAATTGGGCTATGAAGTTGACGCTTTCGGGAATGAGCTGACCAGCGGCGATCAGGTATGCGAACTGCGTGTGCAGGATATCATCCCCTCGGTCGGCTGTGGAAATTATCTGGTCAAGGTATCAAAATTCATTGATACCATGTTGGAAAGACATTACGGCATGGAAAGTTTCTACAACGCTGAAACAAAAGAGGATTTGATCGGACAATTGACGATCGGTTTGGCGCCGCACACTTCTGGTGGTATTCTCTGCCGTTTGATCGGTTACACAAGATCAAATGTTGGTTACGGCCATCCTTTCTTTCATGCCTCTAAAAGGCGTAATGCCGATGGTGATGAAGATTCAGTTATCTTGTTACTAGACGGTCTGATCAACTTTTCCAGATCATTCTTACCTGATCGCAGAGGAGGGCTGATGGATGCACCATTAGTTCTCACAACGAGACTGGATCCTAATGAAATTGATAAAGAAGCACATAACATCGATGTATTGTGGGAGTACCCATTAGAGTTTTATCAGGCAACGATGGAATACAAGCATCCTAAAGAAATTGAGAAAATAATGGATACGGTTGCCGCTAGGATTGGTTCGTCACTCCAGTATGAAGGCTTTGGCTATACACACGACACCTCCAATATTTCAGCGGGCCCCGCCGAATCAGCCTATAAAACTTTAGAAACGATGATCGATAAGATGAATGCGCAGCTTGAGATTGCCCGCAAAGTACGAGCCGTGAATGCACAGGATGTGGCTCACCGCGTCATTACTAAGCACTTCTTACCCGACATGATTGGTAATTTGAAGAGTTTCTCTTCACAAACTCTGCGCTGTACCAAATGCAATGCCAAATATCGACGGGTTCCGCTGATTGGGCGTTGTTACTGCGGAAACAGCTTAACGCTAACAGTGCATGAAAAAAGTGTTAAAAAATACTTGGAGATTGCGAAAGAGATTAGCGAAAGATTTGATCTCGACGCCTATACGCAGCAACGGATAGCAATCGTTGAAGAATCAATGAATTCACTATTCCAATCAGATAAAATTAAAAAGTGTAAGCTCACCGATTTCATGTAAGTGATGTGTGCAATGATGTATGACCGTAAGCACCGACCAGCTTGTGGGTTACTATGAATCTTATTGAGCTCATTCTGATAGCCATCGGTTTGTCCATGGATGCTTTTGCGGTTGCCATCTGCAAAGGTATCACTCTAAAAAAGACGACTGTAAAAGAAGCAGCCATTGTTGCCCTCTTTTTCGGCGGCTTCCAAGCCCTGATGCCCATAATTGGTTACTACATTGGTGAGAGTTTTCATGGCTTTATCGAATCATTTAGTTACTTTATAGCCGCCGCATTGTTGATTATCCTTGGATTGCGGATGATTAAACAATCCCGAGAAGAGAAAGATACTGGCAAAGGTCTGGATTTTAAAAATTTAATTGTGCTTTCTATTGCCACCAGCATTGATTCGCTAGCAGTAGGCATCTCTTTCTCATTTGTAAATGTTAGTTTAATTCCAGCCGTAATCGTCATCGGCCTGATTACTTTCATTATTTCTTACATCGGTGTTAAATCAGGTAGCTTTTTTGGCATGAGATTTCAGTCATGGGCAGAGATCTTTGGTGGCATTGTTTTGATACTCATTGGTTTGAAAGTGCTTTTAGAGGGCATCGGCGCCATATGACGATTAACTCAAAGACATAATGACGCCTTTTAAATTTACCAGGATATGGTACCTAATCTGCACTAATTAGTATCTAATATGCACCAAATACTTAAATTAAATACTTTTTGATTTTTTAGACACTATTTTATCAACGAGTGTTTCTAGCAGATGCAATTTACGAGCATCAATTGAGGTAGGATCAATTGTGATGATGAGTGTATGGTCGTTCTGACTGACGATCTGTTTGATATTCTGTAGGGTGGCGTAGATCTTACTAAAGTACGTCCAGTTGCTCATCACATCGATGCCGTTGAGGACAATCACGCCGTTTGGACCGTGACTAATAAACTCCTTTATTGTCCTACTAAGTGCTTCTACATTCAGCGGTGAAACGCAATCCGGTTCTGGTCTGGCCGAGAACCATTTTAAATTGATCAAGTGATCAGGAGCGTCCAGCTGTGATTTTAAAATCGGCAAAGGAACTTTGGAAACATACAAAATTCGTTTTCCATTGTTAATTTCATTTCTGACGGCAATATTGGTGTTCCATGGCTTTTTCTCTTCGAACAGGTAGATTTTAGTATCACACCTTAATGTCATAGATATCACAGAGAATGAGGCGATATCATTATATCTAAATTTTGTAATTAATTATTGTTATATCTATTCAAATTTAAATTTTGAAGATGAAAAAATAGAATTTTGATAAAAATAATGTTAGCCAGTACACTAATTGTCACATTTTACAATAGTATACTTTAATGAAAAAATATATCTATGCCCTAATTAGAAATCAATGAAGCATGGCAGTAGCATCATTAACCGAAATAGAATTAGCTTTAAAGAACACTCTTGGAAAAAAAGGCATGGAGGAAGAAGACCTCAAGAAGCTTGCAGAATATGTTGCTAGTTTCTTTGGATATGCAGGTTCTGTTATCGATAATCGATTAGCTTCGGAGGACAGAGATATCTTCTACATGTTGGAAGAAGAGGGACTTCTCACCACGATGGAAGAAGAAGTTCATCTGAAAAAAGGAAAAATGTGGAGGATTCACTACTGGATGTTGAAGACCGATCAAGTCATCAGATTAGCGAGTATGGAATCTCATGATTCAGATGATGAAGAGATGTTGAGAATGTACGAAGGACTTCCATCAGACGTCTGGGGGAGAGAATAAGAGGATGTAAAATATAAATACAGCCTGTTCCAAACAAAACCAGTATGACTGAGGGTTCATACAAAGAATTGTCGCACAATCATGGTCATGAACATGCTAATCCCCATATCCATGAACATCAACACGGGGAGCTGGTCCATACTCATGAACACATACATGATGATGGGACCAGACATACGCATGAGCATCTACATGGTAGCATAACCCATACTCATGAACATAGCGATGAAGCTCATGATCATGATGATGAGGTGCATGATCACAAACACTAATAGCGATGAAACTGAACTAACTCGTAAGAGTTAGTAAATATTTATTCATTAATATTATAAATTAAAATCACTAAAAGTAATACTGCATAGCGCTCGTGCATAAAAAGATTAGGGACAAAGGGTAACGAGCTATGGGCACCTATCCGGATGAGTTGGAGAGCTAGTGCAGATTGCTCATATCAAGATCACTACACAACCGCTGAGCTAACTCACGAAGATGATATACATGATAAGCCATAACTAGATTCTAAGTTCATTCTTGTTAATCTTTGAGGGGATTAATCAGACCTATGGACCGCCCAGGAAACTACTGGCAGCGGGTCAGCAGCCCCCGCAATTGGTTGATGGCTGATGAGATATGTCATAGTGTCAAGACTTAAACACGGTAAAGACTTTATTAAGAAATACTAAAGTTTTTAATAATATGTCATGATTCGTTGCTTGATCACGATGAGTACACTAGTCGAACTAGCAGTCTACATATTAGCAATAATTATCATTTCTTTAATAGGCGGAGCGTTGCCGTATCTGCGTAAATGGAGCTCATCAAATCTTCATTATTTCGTGGCCATCAGTGCTGGTGTATTCATCGGTGCAAGCTTTTTGATTTTGATTCCAGAAGCGATCAATACCATTCTTGAAGAAGGTGGCGACCCCCACGATGCAATCTCTTCCGCACTGATGTGGGTAATGATTGGATTCGTAGTGCTGCTGATGATTGAGATCATCATCAAAGAACGTCATGAGAAAAAATGTCACAATCATACGAATGAGCACAAACACAAACTCACTTCAATGGCTGCCTTTACAGGATTAGGCATTCATTCAGCAGTAGATGGCTTAGCATTAGGTGCGGCCATTGTTGCTTCGGAATACAATTCTGAGTTGGGTGCAGTTGTTTTTATTGCGATCTTAGCCCACAAAGCAATCGATCTCTTTTCACTGTCAACCACCTTCTGCTTAGCAGATATCCCTCGTAAACAGGGTTTAATCAATGTGGCTTTGTTCAGCTTGATCACACCTATTGCCGCAATTGCCTCTTACTTTGTGGTCGATTTGGTGGAAGCGGCACCCATTGGTATCTTGATGGCGTTAGCTGGTGGAACATTTACCTTCGTGGGTATCTATGACCTGCTTCCAGAAGCATTCCATGAAAAGCACAGCAATTACAAGTCCTATGCGCTGGTAGTTATCGGTATCCTTCTGATCTTCATCATCAACATGCTTACTGGAGAGGCCCATACTCATTAACTTTAAACTTTAGATTCTGAAAGGGAACCGCTAAGCTCCTCAATTGTGGAATTGAGTTTCACCACATCGGAAACTACTTCCACATACCTCACCGGGAGTGCAGTTTTAGTTCCTTTCAACATTTTCTTTTTTAAATCTAACATTTCGGCTACGTCTTTTTCGACTTCCACAATGAGATGTTCGACGTCCCAGGTTGAAGTGTTGATCCACATGCCCGTTAATTTACCAAGAATTCTGCCATCTGCGGAGACCACATTTTTCTCTTCGACTTCACCAATCTCCAAGGGCCTTGTTTCAACAAGAGTTTCTGATTTAGACATATTACACCTGTAATGTGTTTTGTAAACTACCACTAATTAAAGTTTAGACGCCTTTTTTCATAACTCTCTTGAGAATTTCACGATCATCTTTGTTCAAACCACCCAGAATGAGGAATACGCTGAAGTATGAAATAGCGCCCACCAGCAGGGAAACAATTAGTGAAGTATGAGGCAGGATCAAAAGAACAATACCCATTACCACAGCAGCAATAATCGGTTTTACGATTATATCCCGGATGTCGACTGAGAAGACCTTGTGCGCCATGAAGCGTTCTCCGGAGACAACAATCGCCACATAAGCAATGGTGAAGGCAGCGGCAGCCCCGATAGCACCATAAAAGGGTACTAAAACCACACAGAGAATAGCATTTACACCAGCCCCAATAGCAGCAGAAAGCGTATTGTAATTAATAAGACCAGCAGAAGCTAAGACACCTCCAATCCCGGTCCCAAAATAACTAATAGCAATGACCGGAGCAAGAACAGCAAAGATCTGGTAAGAATCGATAAACTCAGGTGAGTATATCAGAGATATGATATCTTTAGCGAGGATGATTCCCCCGATCGCCAAGGGAATACCCAGCGCAAACATGTATTTCATCACTTTTTGCTGAGTGAGTTTAGTAAGATCAGAAGAAGTTCTGTACAAGCGAGAAATCGCCGGCATCAAGGCCGTCATCAGGACAGTAGGAATCGTGATTAAAGCAACAATAACGTTAAATGACAGATTATACAGGGCGGTATCGTGGGCGGCGTAAACAGCACTTCCACCAGTCCACAGAATGACGTTCCAGATAATAACGGCATTTAAGGAGTACATCGAGGTGTTTAAAACTCCCGACGCCGCGTAAGGAATAGCGGTTTTTAACTGAGTAGCCGATTGCTGGAGATTGGGTTTTTTAGCGGGTTTGACGATATATTTGGAAGTGACCGCCCAGCTCAGGAAGACATTTAGAATAGAGCCGATGAGTACAATCAGAATGATTATTTCCAATCTGTAGCCTAAAAATAAAGCAACAATGGCAACGGATGTTGTAAAACAGCGTTCCACCAGTGTAGTGTACATAATATAATGCATCTGCTCAAAAGCAGAGAGCATCGCCGTAAAGGATTGTGAAATCCAGTTAAAGGCAGTACTTAAGGCAATGATGAGAATCGCCAGATTGGTCTCATAACCAAGATTAGATACGGCAATCACAATCAGGGTTACAGCCATGCCAATAGTGCCCAAAATCATCCGCAAAAAGATGGTGTTAGTAAGGTACTGAGAGGCAACTTCACGATGGGGAGCAACATCAACAACCGTTTGGAAATTGAGACCAAAATCAGCAATGATGAAAATAAGCGAAGCCAAAGAGAATGCATAAGAATAAATTCCATAGCTGTTACCCAGATAAAGCTGCAAAAACACTGATAAGATGAAGGTTGATAGTTGGCTGGCAAGTTGTACCGAGCCCATCGCTATCGTGTTCTTTGCTACATTCCTCGCTAAGCCCATGATCCCCGTCCGTTTTGTAAGACTTTGGAGCGTCGAGTATTTAAAAAATATTATAGGCCAGAAATAACTCAAAGAGCGATGTGGCCCAACATCCAGCCTTCAAAAATAAAAGACTTTAAGAAAAGAAAGAAATTTATTTTTTAAATAAAATTGATAGCACCAGAATCACTACAAACGCGACGATGGCGTAAGTATAGTCTTCCATCACAAACCAGACAATGACAGCGGCGATCGCCGGGGGTATCAGGACAAAAACCGCCTTGATCAACGCAATGATAATGATGATCGCGGCAATGATGATCACTAGCTCAGTAATTCCAATCTCAATCACTTTTCATCCCCAGTAGGGCGATATAATTAAAGTATCTAAAGTTTAGGAGGGTGTCCTCCATTGTTCTGGAAATTAAATGAGTGAACAAGGAGAAATGAAGGGAAACGAGTTAAGCTTGCAAAATAGGAACTTTTTTTTATTCAGTGGTAGAAAGATAGTGCTATGAATATTTTGATAACTGGTGCCTCTGGGCAACTTAGTTCTTACCTTTTTGAAGAAGCAGAACTTAGAAATCATGAGGCATGGGGTGTCGATCTTGTTACACCCAGACATCAAAGTGCCGAGGGCAAGGTGCAGATCACCGATATTAGAGATACTTCCGAAATGATTGCTCAGCTGCAGGGAGCAGAGGCAGTTATTCATACTGCTGCCCAGGTTTCAGTTCAAAAGTCCTTAGAAGATCCTTTGTACGATGTCGATATCAATGTCATGGGTACAGTTTCTGTACTTAAAGCGGCAATCGCCGCGAAAGTTAAGAAATTCATTTTTATTTCCAGTGCCGCCGTCTATGGCAATCCACTCAGTACACCGGTGAATGAGTTACATCCCGTCAACCCACTTTCCGTATACGGCACCAGTAAACTTGCTGCTGAAAATTATGTCAGGATGTTTGAGAACACTTACGGCCTGCAGACCGTGATCATCAGACCGTTTAATTTTTATTCACCACGGGCAGAGGTCGACAGTCCCTATTCGGGAGTTATTTCAAAATTTATTGATTGTGCTGCGCACAATAAACCAATCATTATCAACGGCGACGGTCAACAAACTAGAGATTTTCTTCATGCACAGGATGTCTCTAAGATGATTTACACTGCTCTGGAATCCGAGGTCAGCGGAGTCACGTTTAACTGCGGGTCGGGACAAGCTGTAAGTATTGAAGATCTTGCTAAAAAAGTGGCAAAGCTTGCCTCCAACAAGATTGAGATCCAACATGGAGAGCCGCGAAATGCCGATATTCGTTATTCGGTAGCGGATGTGCAGTTAGCCAGAGACTTGCTGGATTTCCACACATCCATTACCTTGGAAGAAGGACTGCAGGAATTATTTGACGCCAGCAATCAGCTTTCTGCAAAAATATCCATGTCGATGCAGTAATCGCTGTCCACGTAAGTTCCGTCAATCATTTCAATACGAGCACGAATACCGTTTCTTTCCATCGCGATCGAAGCGGATTTTACCCGTGCTTTGTACATATTCACCCTTTTTCCGGCCCGAGTGAGTTTTCTTTCCTCACAGCAGATCAAGCCAGCGGATTCTAGAAGATTGATTTTCCGATAACAGGCAGCAATGGGAATGTCCAGTTTATCTGATAACTCCAAAGCACTCTTGGGTCTGCCCATGAGTGCCAGGAGAATTTTTGCTGAGTACTCTTCGGTCAAAAGTTTAGATGTTTCTAGGGCGTGCATAGATCATACACCTCACAGCTCGAGGTAAAGATTCCCTATTTAGAGAAACCTTTCTGATTATCAGTAATGACGTGCACGCAGAGAAACTCAGTGCTTTTCAGTTTTTGCTAATATTTTGTCGATGATGCCTTCTAAAGCTTCTGAAGCGGGAGAAGAACCATCAGCGGCAATCAACGGCAGACCATCATCGCCAGCATTGACCACATTGGGATCGATAGGTACTCGGCCTAAGAAGGGAACGCCCAGCTCATCAGCGGCTTTTTCCCCGCCACCGATTTTGAAAAGGTTAACCGTTTCTTTACAATGTGGGCAGACAAAGCCAGCCATGTTCTCAACAATTCCGAGAATCGGTAGTTCCAGAGCATTGGAGAAGGACACACTTTTCCGAGAGTCCAGCAGTGCTACGTCTTGTGGAGTGGTAACAATCACGCTGCCATCCGCATTGGTAATTAACTGAGCAATAGTCAGAGGCTCATCACCAGTTCCCGGTGGCAGATCCACAATCAGATAATCCAGATCGCCCCAGTAAACATCCTCGATGAATTGACGGAGCGCGCCCATCTTCATAGGACCGCGCCAAACAATCGGCGTATCTTTATCTTGAGAAAGGAAAGCCATCGACATGACTTTGATTCGTGGTGGA
>ULSO01056383.1_pt1 | contig 14238 bp, 18 predicted proteins | sample 1956701 | NCBI WGS metagenome assembly ULSO01 (sample SAMEA4835708, study PRJEB28245) | human gut metagenome | biome: gut microbiome; material: fecal sample | place: Denmark | collected 2008 | reverse complement strand
GGTTTTTTTAGATATGTCTTTTCTTTGTCTTGAGATTCGTAATACTTTCCTATAAGGTAAGTGTTACATTCAAAACTTAACTTTTGGTATTTTATTGAATGAAACATTAATAGTAGGTTTAATATATCAAAAATCATACAAAAAGTCATAAATATATTATTTTTTAAAAATATAAACATTTCTGTATTAATTTTGTATGTATTTAAAGTCTCTATAAATATTTTTCTACTTTCTTTAAAGTAAGGAATTATAAAATCTCTTGACCAATATTCACCTGCATAAAATGTAATTACTGAAATTACCACTATTACACAGGCCAAAAAACTTTTTTTATTTTCATTTATAAAATCCTCAATTTTGTCAGTAGGTTTTATAATTTTATACTCATTATATTGTGTTCTTATCATAAAAAATAAAGCTACAATATAAATAGGTATTATTATGTGTTGAAACATATTAACAAAAAGTATTATTTGTTGAATAAATAAAATTGGCATAGAATAACAACACAGGATTTTAATTAAATGAAGAATACTTGTTTTTCTTAAATCTTTACTAAGTGATAAAATACCTGTAATAATAGTTATAACAGCAGCAAGGAGTGAAATTAATTGTATGTCCACGAAATGAACCTCTTTCTTTATCGTTTTTTGGTAAATGTTTTTCTGATTTTAATCGGAATCTATATATCATATATAATTATATACTTAAGTCCTAAGAAACACAATATAAAACATGTTATCAAAGAAAAATCAGAAATCACAAAAAACGACCATAATAAAAATAAGAATAACCTATCTGTAAGACAACAAGAGGCACAAAAACACGTTGAAACTTTTAATTTTATGTTTGAGGAAATGTCAAGATTGCAAACAGAAAATACTGAACTTAGGCTTGAAAATTACAAGCTAAAAGAAGAAATTCAAAAATTAACAGAATCTCAAGAACAAGAAAAACATAGAGGAATTAGACGATAATTTATGCACAGCTCAGACTGTGCTTTTTTGTTATCAAAAGGAGGTACATATGATAAAAGTCAAAATCACAAAGAATGTCATAAACAAAAGCGTAAGTCCTCTTGGAAGTGCATTAACTCCACGATTGATTGTATGCACTGTACTTGGCTTAGCTGCTGCTATTGCAACATTCTTTGCGTTAAAAGACAGTATAGAGTTCAATGCACTTATGTGGATAGTCTTTGCAGAAATAGCACTATTTGTTTCTTTAGGAATACAGATAAACGGAGTAGGTGTATTAAATCTTTTATTCGGCAAACAAAAAGACACACGACCATTTAATAGAAAAGGAGTATTTAACGATGATGATGAATCTATTTTTTAAGATATTTTCGGTGTTTTCTAAAAAGCCAAGTGATTTTTTGGGGAAGAGAAAGGCAAGGGTACCAAAGACTGCTCAAGATACTATACCATTCATAGAAGCATATGAAAACGGTCTTTTCCTTACAGGAAAAGATACATATACGCTGATTTTTGCATATAACAACATAGATTACTTTCTTTTTAGAGATGATGAAAAGGAAGATATATACGAAAAGTATATGCGTTTGCTCAATGCTTTGCCGTCAGATATAGAGTATCAGGAATTTACGATGAATACCGAGGTTGATTCTGATGTTCTTTATAGAACACTCTTGCCGAATAAAGATTCGGAAGAAAAATATCCTGATATTGCAAAGGACTATAAGAAAGTCATAGGAAGCTATATTGAAAATACTTCCGTTGCTGCGGCTAAGAAAATTATGCTTATTGCAATGACCTATACACCTCAAAACAAGATAGATAACGCAAATATCCTTTTTAAGTATTATCAAAATTTACAGCAGCTATTTACAAATCTTCATTCAGAAACGCACCAACTTGGGGCTGAGGATGTGTTTGAGGTTCTATATAAGCTATACCACCAATTCAGCAATATCCCGTTTATGCTCCCTAAAAATGTCTTATCGACAGGTGGCAGAATTAAGGATTATATTGCTCCGTCAATATTCGTATTCAGACAGAAGTGCATTGAAATAGGTGATTCTTATACTCGTGTACTGTTCTTAAAAAGCTATGACCGTAATATAGATGATGAATTTATTCACGACTTACACGATAATAATGAAAAAATAGTAATATCTAAACATTTACGCAGGGTAGACAAAGGTGAAGCTGCAGATATGGTTAAAAAGAATTTAAATAACCTTGAGGGCAGCATACAAAAGCGTATGGAAATTAATCATAAAAACGGTACTAATTACATTCCGCATTCGTTAAGTGACAGAGAAAAGGAACTTAAAGACCTACAAGACCGTCTTGGCGGAACAGGTTGTGAGCTTTTTGAAGTATCAATTTTCGTAGCTGTTACTGCAAAAACAGAGGAAGAATTAAATGAGCTTACCCGTTATGTGCAGAATAAGGCTAAGTCACATCAAGTGGTGCTCGACACTCTCACAGGACAGCAAGCTAAAGCTCTTGATGCTGTTACACCATTTGCATTAAGTAAATTTAACTCAAAGTTTAATAATAACATAAAAACATATCTCCTTAGCGATGCCGCCGGAGTTATGATACCGTTCTCTCATGTTGACCATTTTGCAGAGGGCGGTATTTTTTATGGAGAAAATCAAATAACAAAGTCAATTATAACTCTTGATAGAACTCAAGAAATGAATGCCAATGGTTATATACTTGGCTGTTCGGGTTCGGGTAAGTCTATGTTCTCAAAGGCTGAAATGTTTGATGTTTTGCTAAAATATCCAAATGATGAGATTATTGTTATTGACCCAGAAAATGAATATAAACTACTTGTTAAGTACTTTGATGGTTCAATTCTTAAACTTTCCCCGTCATCACCAACAAAACTAAATATTTTTGATATAGATTTGACGGTATCCGAGGAAGGTACATCAGCAATAGCAATGAAGTCAGAAACAATTATGACTATCGTTGAAACAGCAAAGGGTCAGGAACTTACAAGTAACGAGATAACAATTATCGACCGCTGTGTAAAACTTGCTTATCAAAAGTATATTCAGACAAATGGAGATGAGCGACTTCTTCCAACCTTTGAGGATTTTTATAAACTTCTATTATCTGCACCAGAGCCTGAAGCACGCTCACTTGCTGTTACACTTGAGATTTATGTTAAAGGTTCATTCAATATCTTTTCCGGCAAAACAAATATTGATACAAATAAGCGTTTTATGGTATTTGATATTGCCCAAATGGGTGAACAAATTCGTGCTGTAGGCTTACAAGTTATACTTGAATATGTATGGCAGAGAGTTGTTGCAAACAAAAGGCGTGGGGTTCGTACTTGGGTATGGATTGATGAATTTAGTATTATGTTTAATGACGGTGCAGGACGAACAACACATAAATCAGGAGAATTTTTTTCAAAGGTCTATAAGCGTATCAGAAAATACGGCGGCGTTCCAACTGCTATGACGCAAAATATAACAGAAGTTCTTGAATCACCTCAAGCTCGAACAATGCTTGCTAACTCGGAATTTGTCACATTGCTTCAACAGAAAAAAGAAGATTTGGACGCCGTTTCAAAGTTATTTGCTCTATCTCCATATCAACAGCTGCCATTGAAATCCGGCAAAATAGGTACAGGTATCATTGTTTGCGGTAGAAAGATTATTCCGTTTGAAAAGATAATTCCAGAGAATAGCTTAATGTACAAAATATGTACAACAAAATTCGATGACATTCGATAGGAGGTTATTATGTTTGGTTTTGGCGAAAGAAAGATTAAAATTAACCAACTTCCTGAAAATGTAATAGAAACTAAGCCTCAAAGTAAAACTGAGCAAAAGCTTACATATACAGAAAAAGAAACGGAAAATAAGGATAATAGCCATGATATAAAAAGCTATAAGCAGCTCGATAAGCTGCTTATGAAGCTTTATGATATATCAGCTTTATCAGTTTACTCTTATGATTATCAGCAAGATTTCATTAAGCCTAAGCGAATATATGGTATTGAAATATCAAGATTAAGCATAGAAAATTATCTGTCGCTTAAATCTCCAACTGTAATGCGTAAAGCTACCGGATTTGATGATGCACCTTTGTATCGTGCAAGATATATTTCAAAATATCGTGCTGATAACAAAGAATATCTTGTTATTATGTCAAGCACTCGCTTTGAGGGATTTTCTATTCCGGAATTGATTAACATACCTGTGTTAATAAAGAATGCAATATCTAATATAACGGGGTGAATTAAATGAACTTGGTCATAGCCTGTGACAAGAGAATTCAGAAACAGGTTTCTGGATTTAAATTTAAAGAACATAATCATAATGTTTTAGCGTACATAAATGAGATTGGCAGCAACTTTGCAGATAGGATTGAAAATAATCTTCCACATATTTTGGTCATATTTAACGGCATTACTGATAAAGATAATGTCCTTTTCGAGGAACTTGAGCGTATACTTAAGCTCCTTCCGCATTTGCAGATTATATTTGTTTATGGTAAGCCTGATGATAATTTTCAGGAAACCAAAAATAAGTTAATATCACTTGGCATTTATGATATTATACTGACAGATTTATCTAACATAAGGTTTAAAAATAATCTTATGTCTGTTATTGATAAAAGTATGAATGCAGAAGATTTAGAGAAATCCATTGAGAAGTATGAATCAATGACAAAACCTATTGGTGTCGAAACAATTCGTAATTATATTGATGATGATACACCTGTAGATTTATCTAAATCATCATTAAACGAAGAATATCACAACGAAATTGAGCAAGTCGATATTCCGCAAGAATACATTGGAGCGGGCAACATTACAATTTCTATATCTTCTGTAATAGTCAATAGTGCTGGTGTAGTTCTGACTGCTATGGAAATAGCAACGGTTTTAAAGCAAGCGAAAGAAACAGTTTCTCTTTTTCTGCGTGATGAAACATATAAACGATTCTTAGAATTTCATAATATTGAGAATGCTAATGGAGGTTTTACTCTCAATAAGTTACCTATTTATCCGCTTTCTCTCTATGAACAGCGTAAACGACGCAGCCGTTTTGATGTTATAGACCTAACTAACAATGGCAATATGACTGATAGAGAAAGAAAAATCTTTGAAAAAGCCGAAATCAAGTTGCAAATGTGCAGAGGTACTGAATGGGATATAGCTGTGCTTCAGGAATATCTTAATTCAGGTCTGTCCTATCTCAAAGAGATAAACTATTGTTTCTATCCAATCTCTCAAAAGGATTTTCTCAAGTACAATAAATCTATGATACAAGGTCATTGTAAGGCTTGCAGACTGCGTACTAGTCCAAATTATACAAGTCCTTGTGATTGGAACAGAGATGTATATGCAGATATTTTGAGCCGATATACAAGTATCGGAAAATCTAAAAAGAGGAGATGGTAATATGGAGTGGATTATTATTTTAATGCTCTTACTTCTTGACCTTATTGAGGGACTTGTAATAAAAAAGCTTAGAAAAGAAATTGCTCGTCGTGACGGTGCAGAAATAAAACCAAGTCGTGTAGGAAAATTCTTTAAGAACTTATTTAGGAATATTGTAGGATTTTAATAGAACCTAAAGGAGGTTTTCAAAATGTATGATAAAGACTTTCTTTACGATTATTTGATTAACTTTTATGAATTTTCCGGTCGTATAATTGATGGCATTTTGGATATGTACGATTACATAATAAATGGCAATGATGAAGATTTTCCTAATAATTTGCCAAAAAAACTACAGATTTTCTTGGCAGATTATTGGTCGGAAAAGCGATTAACTATATATAAAAATATATGTGAGAAAACATCTGAAGAAAAAATTTCATATTACTTTAAAAATTTTAATCTTCAACAACTGTCTGTAATATTTTTTGCACTTGGTTATGGAATAAGTGATGATGAAATTTATCTTCTAATGAAAAAAAGTATGTCAGCAAGAAATCTTGAATTGATATTGCGAGCATTAATTGAATGGGATTGGAAAGATACTCAACAACTTGAAAAAGAAATTGCTCAAAACTTTAAAACCAGTTTTAATGAAGAAAAATTTGCCACCTTTATCAAGGAATATGCACAACGCAAAGATGTTTTGAATGCCTCAATTCTTTAACATTGTAATAATATCTATCGTTTTTTTCATTCTTTGAAATATATGAAAAAAATGATATATATGCTATTTTGTTGCTTTCAAGACTTTCTTTTGGGATATATGGAAAAATTTTTTTACCTATTCTTATAGAAAGAATCAGCCTTCCTTTTTTATTATCTTTAATAGTATAAAGACGCAAAAAAGCATAGTTTTCATTATCTGTGGTATCTTTTTTTATATCAGTCAACAAATATACCTTACCATAAAAGAATTTCAAAGTACATATATCTTTATCTGAAATACCATTAGTAATTGATTTTCTGGGAATATAATTTCTTACTGTTTTTTCTTTAGAAATTTTTTCTTCTTTACTGGCAATAGTCATAACTTTACTGTAAATTAAAGGATTTGATTTTGAGATGTTACCTAAACATATAAACTCTATAAGATGTTTTAATCGATTATATATATCATCTGCTGTCGAGTTTTCTTGATATAAATTTTCTATATCTTTTTTTCCTAAAGAATCTAGTAAACAAGAACAATTTTCATCATGAGATGAACCATCTACTGTCCTTAAATATGGCAAAATCTTACTACCAGAGCAATGTGTCAGTCTTGCTTTAAAACATTCAGGGCAAAATAACGATTTGGAAATTTTATTATATTCAAAAATATTTTTATTTCTTAAATAAGTTATATCATCGACAGATATATTATATTCAATTCCATTCGCAAGCTTTACCCTTGCTTCTTCAAATTTGTTTTCTTTTGACATTGTCTAATTACCTCCATTATAAAATAAATTAGAAAGGTTGATTTTTATGATTAATAAATCTGATGGTTGGTATCAAGAACTGCATGAGCTTGTTCTTTGGATTATAAATACTAAAAATTTTAGTGAGTTTATCGAATCTAAAATTTATCTTCTTAAATCTGAAATAAAAGATAACTTAGATAAACATATTCAAGAATATAAAACAAATCCAAAAACTTCAAGTAAATGTTTAAGCGAATCAATTAATGATGAAAAAAGAGCATTAACATTTGATAGAATATGTAGATTAGTTTTAGCGGATATATGTGGTGTATCTAACGAAAATCAGGAAACATTAATGAACAAAAAGCTTTCTATCAAGCAAATGGATAAATTACTATTTGACTATATCAATAACTTAAATTAATCTAAACTGCACATTTTCAAATATTAAGAATAAAGGTTCTCTTAAAACAGAGAACCTTTATTTATCCATTTAACTATATACATCTCGACGATGACCAATATTTAGTGCTGTTATGATAAGCCTATCATCTTCAATGAGGCATATAAGCCTATAATCACCTATTCTGTATCTCCATTGCCCTTTTCTGTTTGCAACTAAAGCTTTGCCATGAATTCGTGGATTTTCACAATCAATAAGATTTTTAGTAATCCATGATTTAATCATCAGTTGAGTATATCTATCAAGTTTTTTAAATTCTTTATCGAACCTTGAGGTTGTTTCAACTGAATATTTCATAAATCAAGGTCCTTCCACAATTTTTCAATAGGTGTACTTTTTTTGCCCTCTTTCAAATATTCATCATATGCTTCATTGGCAATAGCAATATCATATTCATCTTCGATTTTTTCAAATAAAGCCTTTTTAAAAGCTTCACCAATGGATATAGAGTGTAGTTTGGCATAGCTGTCAGCTAATTTTCTTTCTTCATCTGTTAATCTAATTGAAAATGCCATAAAATCATCTCCTTTATATAGTACATAGTACTATATAATTCTTATTTTGTCAATAGTTTTATCTTATGTAGATATAAAATTTTTATAAAAATAAGGAGGGTTCAATGAAAATCTTAACTTTTTCTGATTTACATACACCTTGCATTGAAGCTATATCCAATATTGATTTTAATAATCTCAATTATGATATATGCTTCACACTTGGAGATATAGATTTTGAAACATTGAAAACTATACAAAATAATGTAAAATGCAGTATTTATGCGGTTCTCGGCAATCACGATGAATATAATCTCTTATCTGATTTAAATATTCAAAGTATCGACAGAAAAAAGATTAATGTTGCTGGCATTTCTTTTGTAGGCTTATCTGGTTCATCTAAATATAAACTTGATAATAAACCTATGCTTACCCAAAAAGAAAGCATACAAGTTTGCAAAAAACTTGAACCAGCAGATATACTTATTTCTCACGATTGTGCGTTTGGTTTATATGGTTCAAAATCAGATAATACTCATTGTGGTTTGAAAGGTATATCGAAGTATATAAAAAAGTACAAGCCTTGGCTTAATATTCATGGACACTATCATCAAAATAAGATTATAAAGTGTCGTAACACAACGGATATTTGCATTTATGGTTGTGCTATTATTACTCTTAACACTAACCTCAATTTTGAGATTAAGCATATTTTTAGTTAATAAAATTAAAAACTGTTGATAGACAAGTAAAATAAATAATGATATAATTGAAAGGAAAAATTATGGAAAATCCAGAATTAAAAGAAATATTTTTTAACCGAGCTAATGTAGAAGAAACTGAAAGAGTAGTTTGTGACAACTGCTTTGAGCATATGGTCTTTATGCTGCGTGATAATCAACAACACGAATTTTCTGTTGGATTGAGTACAATATTAGAGTGTCTTACATATGCAATAGGTACCGGAGATTTGCCAAAGCTACCCTTAAGCTGGCTTGATGCTGTTGACCATGTTTACAACACAGCTTTTTCTGATAATAAAAATATTTCTTATTATGATAATGAATGTATAAGGAGAGATTCAAACATAAATGAAATATTTTAAAACAGAAAATACTCGTACTGCTCCAAGATATGAAATAACAGCTAAAGTATTTGAAGAAGTTACAGGACATAGGCATCCATTTGAACAAGTGAATCATAACCGAACAATTTCACAATATGGGATTTGTCCATCATGCTTAAACCCAGTGCAACTAATTGGTATTGCCAAGCAAATAAAAGTAATCCCATATGGTAAACACACAGGAAAAGATATACTTGGGTTTCCAAAATGGAATTATATTAAATATGAATATTGTCCATATGCTTCAAAAAATGACCATAGAAATATAAATGATGATGAATTATTACCTGAAATAACCAAAGATATTATTGAACTATATGAATTGTTAAAAAATCAATTTGATAGAGTTGTATATGTTATATCTCAGGAATTAGATGTAAGATGTTCTTCTTCATTTTGGGAAAAAGCTATAAGACAGTATTTAGTGAATAGGTTTTATTGTTATCCTTGGCTTACAGAAGCAAATTTACCATATATCTTTGCATATAAAAGTATGCAGCATCAAAGCATTTATGGACAGCAATTTGTAGTTGATTCTGATTTATTTAACGCTTTAAAAAAGCATAAATATGTAGACTTTATACCATTAAAAGATGATAATAGTAACTATATGCGTTTGGTAAGTAATGGTGGTTTCTTAAATCTTCATTTTAGATTTACTGAACATACGCAAAAAGCTATTAATGGTGAAGAACTCAAGGAATCAATGATTTTTTGTATTGATGATTTGATAAGTGAACAAACTATCTTTCAAAAAAATATAAATTTCAGTGAGAATTATTTTATGAATATAGTAAATAAATCAGGAAATGAAGATAAACGACAACAATATCTACTTGATATTGCTATTGAGAATATGCCACCACTAAATCTGGGATAAACTTAATATAAAGAACAAAATTGCTACAGTATTTATGCTGTGGCAATTTGTTTATGGAGGTATTTATAATGGATAAATCTACAATCAAAATCAGTGGAATGAAGCAGTGCCAGATTAAGGAGTTTCAAGCAGTGATTAAACAATTAAAAGAAAAAGGAAATAAAATTATATTTGTAGACCCTGAAAAAGAATATCAAAAACAAGATAATATGGAGTGATAGAAATGGTAGTAATCTATGCCGAAAAAGCAAGTCTTGCAAAGGAAATTGCTTCTGCACTACACGCAGGAAAAAGAATAGCTCACCATAAAGAACCGACCATCGGACACTATGAATTTATATTCAAAGGTGAAAAAGCTATTCTTTGTTATGGTGTCGGACATTTATGTGAGCTTGCAAACGCTAAAAGCTACGGCGAACAATATGCAAAGTGGGATTTGAATGTATATCCTTGTATTCCACAAGAATATAAAATATCAGTAAAAGATAAGACAAAAACTTGCTTTGAATATGTGAAAGGCTTTTTTGATAAAGCTGATTGGCTTATCAATGCAACAGACCCAGACAGAGAGGGCGAATTGATATTTGCGTATATCTATGAAGCTATAAATTGTTCAAAACCTTGGAAAAGAGTATGGATTGAGGACTTGACTCCTCAAAAAATACAATATGCTTTTGCACATCTTAAAGAAAGTGATGAAGTCATAAATATTCAGAAAGCAGGTCGAGCAAGAGGTATAGCAGATTGGATTTGTGGTATCAATCTGACAATTGCTACAACTAAAAAGCTTTCTGCAAAAGAAATGCTGTCAATAGGTAGAGTACAGACACCTGTTCTTGCTATGGTAGTAGAGCGTGAGAAAAAGATTTTAAACCATATAAAAACACCTTTTTGGAAACTATTTGCTAAGTTCACAGCTCCAACTGGTGAATTTATCGCAGAATATGAAAAAGGTCAATTTGATAATGAATCAGAAGCAAAACAAATACTTGCAAGCTGCATTGGAAACGGCATAGTAAAATCTAAAACGATTAAAAAGAAAAGTGTAAGTCAACCTTTGCTTTTTAATGCTACGCAACTTCAAGCAACAGCAGGCAAAAAGCTTGGCTGGGATTTGAAAAAGACTGTTAAGATTATGCAGGAACTTTATGAACATAAGTTTATGTCATATCCTCGTACAAGCTCAGAGCATTTGACGGTAGCTATGCAGCCAGAAGTTACAACAACACTTAAAAAGCTATTTCAACTTCCTGAATATAGCCAATATGCAATTCCTGAAGAACAATGGCAGGCATATAGTAAAAGACACTTCGATGATAGCAAAGTTGATAGCCACCCGGCTATTATTCCAACTATGAATGTTCCCTCCTCCCTATCAGAGCTTTCTGAAGATGAAAAATTGTTATACGATTTGCTTGTTAAATCGCTCATCAGAGTGGTATATCCAAAAGCACAGCTTGAAGACACAACAGTTATTATTGATGTAAATGGCAATAATTTTAAAGCAACTGGCAGTATCATAACTGATAATGGATGGTATGCTGTTGACGCTATACCTGTTGACGCTATACCAGAAAAGAAAGCTGTATTGCCACAAATAAACGAGGGCGAAAGTTATCCAGGCAAATATGAACTTAAACAAGGTTTTACAGAACCGCCAAAGCGTTATACTGAGCCTGACCTCATAACAGCAATGGAAACCTCAGGAAAGAATCTTGAAGATGAAGAAGCCCGAACACTTATGAAGCTTGAAAACAAAGGTCTTGGAACTGCTGCTACAAGAGCTTCCATTATAAATGCCCTTTTTGCAAGAGAATATATTGCTAAAAAAGGCAAAACTATATATCCAACTGAAAAGGGAATCTTTCTCATTGATAATCTGCCGGTTGCAGAACTTAAAAATGCAGAGCTTACGGGTGAATGGGAAAAGCGTTTACACAATATATCGGACGGTAAAGAGGAATATCAAAAATTCATACAAGATATAGAACAAAATGTTCGTAGCTGGTATGAAACGATAGCACATTCAAATTCAAATACATATACTTCTAAAGCAGACCAACTTTCCTGCCCTCTTTGTGGAGCAAAGGTGATAAAGGGTAAATTTGGATATTTCTGTTCATCAAAGAAAGAAAAGGGCTGTAATTTTTCAATTCCTGCTGAAATATGTGGTAAGAAAATATCGGATACACAGGCATTAAAGCTTATTGAAAAGGGCAAGACAACAGTTATTAAAGGCTTTAAGTCAAAAGCTGGAAAAGAATTTGATGCAGCTCTAAAACTTGATAGGGCAACCGGAAAAATCGAATTTGAATTTTCTAAGAAAAAGAAAAACTAATACAGTAAAACTGAATAATCTAAAAGAAGAATGTGTTTAAATGCACATTCTTTTTTTATGCTCAAAATTAGGAAAGGAAGATATATTATGAATGAAAAATTCACACCAGAACAGCTTGAAAAAGCTTATAACGCTGATATAATTGAATTTTTGCAAATGTATAAGGGATACGATTTTGTGAAGAAAGGTAATTATTATCAGTGCAAACAACACGATAGCCTTATGGTATATGGTAATAGAAAAGGATTTGTTTGGAATAGTCAAAAAATTGGCGGTGGAGGTGCTATTGATTTTCTATGTAGAGTTGATGGATTAAGTTTTCCAAAGGCTGTTGAAGCAATTATAGGCGAACGAGCTGCTGAATATAAGGCGGCTCCTGAATACGAACCAGTGGCTCATATAGGAAAATTAATTTTGCCTGAACGAGCTGAGGGAAAATATAGCAGAGTTTTTGCGTACCTATCGCAAACAAGAGGTATAACTCCAGAAGTTGTTGCAGATTTTATGAAGTCTAAGCAACTATATCAAGATAAAAAGGGCAACTGTGTATTTGTAGGGTATGATGAAAAAGGTGTTGCTAAGTTTGCTTCTGTTCGAGGTACTCTGACCGAAAAAAAATATCGTGGTGACTGTAAAAATTCTGACAAAAGATATGCTTTTCAGCAGGTTGGAACAGATACAACAAAATTATACATATTTGAAGCACCTATCGACCTTATGAGTCACTGTGCATTAACGGATAAACAATTTGGTACTGGTACATATAAACAGCAAACAAGAATTGCTCTTTGTGGTACATCTGATGTGGCTTTGGAAGCTTTTCTTGCAAAACACCCAGAAGTCAAAACATTAAATTTTAGATTGGATAATGATGAAGCCGGAAAAAAAGCTGTAAAGGACTATAAAGCTAAATATGAAAAAATGGGATATATTGTTAAGGCTGTATTTAGCAATGGTAAGGATATAAATGAAGATTTAATTATGAGAAATAAGGGACGAGTAAGATAAAAAATTTGAAAGGAGTAAAAGCTATGCAAGCATATTTTAAACTTAGAAATGATATACTTGATTGTGGACTTACACCAAACGAGCTTAAAGTAGCTATGTGCTTGTATAGCTGCGTTTTCAAAAGCTGTTACATAGTCAAAATCAAGCAAAAAACAATCGCAGAAAAATGCGGTATAAAGAAGCTGGAAACGGTTGCAAATATTATCTGCTCTTTACAGAGGAAAGGCATCATACAAAGCGTTAGCCGCCGTCAGAAAGCTAATGGCTTGCTTGGAACATATATTTATAGACTAAAAACAATTCCATCAAAAGGCTATTTTAAAGTTAAAAGGTACATTCTTGGAAAGCTGAGTAATGTTCAGCTCAGAATGTACCTTTTTATTTGTCGTTGTCTTATCCCAAAGAAAAATGATATGTGGAATAGCTTTAATGACATTGCTCGTGCCTTGCAGATTGGCAGAAGTAAAGTAATATCAACTATAAATGAGCTTGTTAAACTGGGATTTATTCGTAAGCTTAGGATTCTAAAAAGTGATGGCAGTTATTCTGATAATCACTATTCAATCTCTGAACCTGATTATTTGCCCAAAAAAGAAGAAAGCCCCAAACAAGCCATCACACCGTTCGGAACTTTCAATAAAAGCAATTACAGTTTTAATTATAAGCGTTGTGTGGCTATATGTCAAGTGAGGTTCAATAGCTTGCTTGACTTTTTTAGTGGGGTAGTCCCCTAAAACGGGATATGTATAGTATATACCCATTTCTTTATCAAAAAAGAAAAGAAATATTTTATTATATACTAAGAGTATAATATTTACTTATGAGAAGTACATAAAATATCCAGTCAGTATAGAAAAGTTTAGCTTAAAAGCTTTGCAATGCCATGCACAATCTTTTTGCAAACATTTTTTCTTTTTCTTTTGATAATTCCTTTCCTACACACTAAAAGTGTTCGTAAAGGTGTCTGCAAGATTTCTCGAAAAAAGTGTTCGTAAAATAGCTAAAAAGTGCCTCTTTTACATAAAATTTAGGTATCCGTAAAAGTATACTTTTGCGAATATATTGGAGGAAATATTAAAATGAG
>ULSO01017404.1_pt1 | contig 14249 bp, 9 predicted proteins | sample 1956701 | NCBI WGS metagenome assembly ULSO01 (sample SAMEA4835708, study PRJEB28245) | human gut metagenome | biome: gut microbiome; material: fecal sample | place: Denmark | collected 2008 | reverse complement strand
AGCGCCCACAACAAACTGTCCCAGCCCGAACTGCGAGGTTGACGGATTGGACGGATGAAAGCTTAAAAATCCCGAAACATCGTTGCCGTGGTGCAGTTCGCTGTCACGGTTTGTAAACTTCATAAATCTTTTGAGAATACCGCTGTCGGTAAATTCTTTGTCATTGAGTGAGATTACACCCACACTCTTTGGGCGGAGTAAATCGTCAAGATTCACACCGAGTGTAATGCTCTTGAGCTTTTGAGCCTTTGCAAGCGTATCTATTATATCCTTTTTTAGTTCGGGAAAACCGCTGTCATTGTAAATTGACTGAACATTTTTCTTGAGTTCAAGCAGACCCTGCGACTTTACTTCAATTGTTTCAAGCGTGTTTTTTATTCTTGTAATGCAATCGACATAGCCGTCCATTTCACGAAGTCGGTTTACAAGTTGCCACAAGGAAGATGCCTCGGTATCCTTTTGAAAGCGCTCAATTTCACGCAAATCGTTCAGCTTTACAAGGAGTGCGGATAGATCATCACGAAGTTTCGGAAAACGAAGAAAATCCTCAAAAACATCGCAACGATATTTTATAACTTCCTCGTCATCCGTAATATTTATCAGCAGCTGCTTTATGCTGTTGCGTTCATACTGCTCTTTTGTGAGAGCGTCACATATATAATCAACCGACAAATCATTCAGCGCCTCTTTGTTGAGAGTTCTGTAGGATGCATGTGAATTTGTCGGGTGTAATAAGCTGAAATTTTCCATAATTCACCGCCGAAAAAATTTGCCGTATAACGGCTTTAATTGAATGATAGCACAAAAAATTTTTGTTTTCAACCGACAAATCGAAAATTTGCACTTTGGCTGATTGTGTGATATCATAGCTTTGGAGCAGATTGCTCTCAAAACCAAAATAACGGTCGGGAGGATTGACTTATGGATAAAAAGATGCTTGACAGAATTAACGAGCTTGCAAAAAAGAAAAAGGAACACGGACTTACCGAGGCTGAGCAAAAAGAGCAGAAAGAGCTGTACAAAATTTATCTCGGCGAAATCCGCACACAGTTCAACGCAACACTTGATAATGTAAGCGTTGAAGAAAAGGACGGCACTGTAAAACCGTTCAAAGAGGCATACAAAAAGCCGTATGACAAAAACTGATTTTGTCATTCAAACAGAAGTCATGCGAAAATTTAATTACACAGTCAAACAAAAAAGCAGTTCCGATTTTGGAACTGCTTTTGTTTTATAAAGTTATCTAATTATTTGTATCTTCTTCCGCCCTTTTGGCTGTTCTTTGGAAGCTGAATTTCGGCAGTATCGTACTTACTGCGTCTTTCGGACTTTCTGCCTGAAGATGAGTAATCATCGGCATAATCATCGTTACTGCCGTAACGCTGTGGCTGTACAGATTTGCTCTTTGGAGCGTTACTTCTGCCGCCGACTGTGACTCTCTTCTTTCTGTTGAGAACAGTTGAAATTACAAAGTATGCAATGCCTGCAACACCGAGTGAGAGTAAAACGAGTGAAACATAGAACATCCAATGACCGTTGTCACCCTTGCTGTTATTGTTCTTGATGAAGTTAAAGTCATCACCGTCAGAACTCGATGTGTCGGTATTTTTAAGATTTTTTGCGATATCCGACCAGTCGTTGCTTGAAAGAGTTTTTTCGTCAATGTTATCGTCAGACTTGATGAGCGACGCTGACGGAGCAGTATTTGACGGAGCAACATAGGACTGACCGCCGCCTACATATGACGGCTCAGAGTAGTAGTAAGTCTGACTGCTGCTGTAATTATTGTCATAACTGTTATTGTTGTAGTCATAGCTACTGTCATAGTTATAGCTGTTGTCATATGACGAATCACTTGACGAATAGCCGGGATCTACATATGATGAACTGTCCGAAGAATCCGGATACACAGGATCGGGCTGTGGCTGTGGCTCCGGCTCAGGCTCCGGTGATGGTTCCGGTGATGGTTCCGGTTCGGGCTCCGGCTCTACGGGATCAACAATAACGCTTGAATCTCCGCCGGGATCAACCTCCTCACCGACTGCCGATACGGAAAAGCTCACAGCAGAAATGCTCAAAAGTGCCGTCAGAAAAATTGCGCAAAGCTTTGAATGTTTTTTCATAAAAGCCCCTTTCTTCAGAATAATCTGAAAATGCGTCTGTTGTATGTCCGATATCAATTATTTTGAGCTTTTATCGGATGCCGATGTTGTTGACGCCGATGTTGTTGGCTCAACCGCAACGAAGAAGAGTTCGGGCTTATACTTGTCAATAACCGAAGTGTTTTCTTCATACTTGAGTTTCTCTGCAAGACTGTCAATGTACTTTGAAAATTCGTCTGCCTTCATTGACGCAAGTACACCGGCTCTGTTTGATTCGTTGCCGATATAGCTGTCAACATCCTTGTTGACGTCTTTCTTATAAACGAGATAGTAGATTGCGCTGTCGCCGCTGCCGACCTTAAGAGTTTCAGCCTTGCCTGTTTCAAGCTTGCCGATAGCCTTTTTAAGCTCGTCGCCGATTGAGCTCTTGTCGAGAACTTCTACATTTGAAACAGAAGAATCTGTTCCCGAACCGCTTGACTTCTTGTATGATGCAATAACATCATCAAAAGAACCGCCCTTGTTAAGGTCATTCTTGTAGCCGTTAAGCTGATCCTCAACCTTCTTGATTTCCTTGTCGCTCATTGCAACATTCTTTGATGAACCTGCCTCATCTTTTGTTGATGTATAAAGGTTCACGGGAAGATATGAGTAGTCCGTATAGTTTTCCTTGAAATACTTTGTAAGGTCGGCGTCGGAAACTTCCTTTGAACCGCCCTTGCCGTAAACTGCTTTGAAAAGAGCCTCATACTTTGTGTTGTAGAGAGTTGTGCAGTATGCAAAGCTGTCGAGTGAAACGCCGTACTTTTCATACTGCTTCTTCATCGGCATTACATAACCCTGTGACGCATACGGGCCGACATTCCAGTATGATTCAGCCTGACTTGTTGCGGAGTCAATAGTTGCCTGACCGATGTTTACATTTTCCTTTTTAAGCTGTTCGTCAACTACGAGGTAGCTGAGGCACATTTTCTTAGCCTGATCTTTAATCCACTCTCTTGCAACCTGCTCGTTGCCGTCATCGTCCTTGATTTTTTCATCAAGCCACTTGTCAGATGTCGAATCATAATCGTCAAGCTTTTTAGCAAATGACTCAGCCTGACTGTAAGCTGCATTGAGTGAGTAGATATAAACGCCGATGGCAAGCTCGTTGTCGCTTGTCTTATACGACCATTCTTTGTTGATTGTTGTGGGTGTACAACCTGCAATTGCAAAAACTGAGAACATCATAACAATTGCAAGTAAAAATGAACCAACCTTGATATTAGGCTTCATAGTTTTTTACCGTCCTTCTGAAAAATTAAATGCAAAGTGTCCTGCAAACACACTTTCACAGGATAATGTACCTTACGATTATACACAAAAAAATCGTCATTGTCTACATTTTTATAAAATTTTGTTGAGAATTTCCACCGAAAAACAGCATTTTTGTAGTTTCGGGAGGTTTTTTCTTAACAAATTACGGCTTTATACCGTTAAATTACTGCACACCGAAAATTTTGGTGAGGATTTCAAGCGGAGCGGAACTGTTTTTGCACTCAACCGCAACGCACGGTTTTGCTCCGGCAACAAGCTTTGCCTTTCCGCCCAAAGCAATGAGCAAGTCGGCAACCTGAGGGGATTTGAGTTCGTTTACAAAGAGCATGAGCGTTGTGCCGTTCTGTCTGATTTCGTAAATGCCCATTGAGTAAGCCTTGTTACGCACAAGGGCAATGTCGATAAGTCCGAGAACCGAGTTCGGAATCTTGCCGAATCTGTCCTGCAGCTCGTCAATAACATCGTCTGCGTCCTCGTTACTGCGGATATCGGCAATTCTGCGGTAAACATCAAGACGAAGTGTAAGACTTTCAACATAGCTTTCGGGAATATGAGCGTCAACCGAAATATCAATAAGACAGTCGAGGTCTTTTGTGACATTCTGCTCGCCCTTTTCCTCGCTTACTGCCTCATCAAGAAGCTTGAGGTACATATCGTAACCGACCGATTCCATATGCCCGTGCTGCTGTGCGCCCATAATATTGCCCGCACCTCGCAGTTCAAGGTCACGCATTGCAATGCGGAAGCCGCTGCCGAATTCTGTAAATTCCCTGATTGCGGCAAGCCTTTTCTGCTGAATCTCCGTGAGAACCTTGTTCCGTCTGAAGGTAAAGTAGGCATATGCCCTTCGTGAACTTCTGCCCACACGGCCTCTGAGCTGATGCAACTGCGAAAGTCCCATACAGTCGGCATTTTCTATAATAAGGGTGTTGGCATTCGGCAAATCGACACCCGTTTCGATAATTGTCGTGCAGACAAGCACATCAATCTCCTGTTCAAGCATCTGTCGCCAAACTTCGCTGAGTTCGCCCTCTTTCATTTTGCCGTGACCGATTGCGATTTTTGCCTCGGGAACAGCCTCCTGAATTTTTGCGGCACATGAAGAAATTGTTTCAACATTGTTGTGAAGATAGAACACCTGACCGCCACGGCGGAGTTCACGGCGGATTGCCTCGTTGATAACCGCATCATCGTGTTCAAGCACATAGGTCTGAACAGGCTGACGGTTTGTCGGAGCTTCTTCGATAACGCTCATATCACGCAGACCGCTCATCGCCATATTGAGGGTTCTCGGAATAGGAGTAGCCGAGAGCGTAAGCACATCGACATTTTTGCACAGTTCCTTGAACCTTTCCTTTTGAGCAACACCGAAACGCTGTTCCTCATCTATGATTGCAAGTCCGAGGTCACGGAATTCAACATCCTTCTGCACAAGTCTGTGAGTTCCGACAATCATATCAATTTCTCCTCGCTTTAGCTTTTGGAGAATTTCTTTCTGCTGTTTTGCGGTACGGAATCTTGAAAGCAGTTCCACACGAACGGGATAGCCCTCAAAACGCTTGATTACCGTCTGATAATGCTGCCATGCGAGAATTGTTGTGGGGCAGAGCAATGCGCATTGCTTTGAATCTGCAATACACTTAAAGGCGGCACGGAGTGCAACCTCTGTTTTGCCGAATCCGACATCACCGCAGAGAAGTCTGTCCATCGGCGACGAACGCATCATGTCATGCTTGATTTCCTCACAACAACGCAGCTGGTCGGGAGTTTCGTCATATTCAAAGCTGAGTTCAAAATCCCTCTGCCACTCGTTATCTGCCGAAAAGGCATAGCCCTTGGCTTTCATACGCTGTGAGTAAAGCTCAATAAGCTCCTTGGCAATGTCCTTGACAGAGGTTTTAACCCTTGCCTTTGCCTTTTGCCAGTCGCCCGAACCGAGTCGGTTAAGCTTAACCCTTGAATCCTCTTTCGGACCTATATATTTTGCAACCATATCAAGCTGTGTGACAGGCACATAAAGCACATCGCCCTTTGCGTAGTCAATCTTGATATAGTCCTTTATAACTCCGTGAGTATCAATTTTTCTTATACCGCCGAACACACCGATACCGTGAACATTGTGTACAACATAATCACCGGGGGCAAGTTCGGAAAGGCTGTAAATTTCCTTTCCCGTCTTTTTTTTCTTCTTTTTGGACTTTTCGGGACGGTACGAAACCTGACTGTAGGTTATTGCAAAAAACTTTTGTGACGGATACTCAAAGCCCGCACTCAATGCACCCTGCATAACAAGCAGTTCGCCCTTTGAAATCTTATCCGCACCCTCGCTGTAAACAGCGTTTATGCCGTCTGCGTTAAAGGTGTCACAAAGATTTTTGGCGGCTCTTTCTGTTCCTGCAAATATAACGCCCTTGCTTTCGGGGGTAAAAAGTCCGTCAACATCTTCTTTTAGCTGTTTATACGAACCGCCCCACGCCGAGAGCTGTTTTGTTGAAAAGCTGATGATTTCCGACAGCTTGATAGGCATACTTCCGTGAACAAAGTTTTCAAGCACGATTGTTCCGTGACTTTGCAAAAACTCGGTACATTCGTTGAATGTGAGCGCAAAGCGGTCAAAACCTCTGCAAAGAGTTCCGTCCTCAAAGCCTTGCATAAGGGTTTCATTGCTGATAAAGTCCATTGACTTTCCCCGTTCCTGAATTGCAGTAAATTCGGACGCAAAAACGAGGGTGTTTCTGTCGAGATAATCAAAAAGCGACTCGGGTTTATCGTAAATCTGATTGATAAATTTGTCCGCATTGGCAATCATTGCACCGCTGCGGATAAGCTCTGCCTCTGAAAAAAGTTTTTCCTTGGCTTTGGCGCTGTTCTTGGAACGGAGGAGCTTTGCCTTGTGTTCAATTTTATCTGCAAGGGCGGCTCTGTCCTCAATTACGATTTCGGTTGAGGGCGAAAGCGTAATTTTGTCAGCCTTTTTAAATCTTCTCTGTGTTTCAATGTCAAAATAGCTGAGGTCGGTAATTTCATCGCCCCAAAATTCACATCTCACGGGATAGTCGCTGTCGGGCATAAAGAAGTCGAGAATACCGCCTCTCAGCGAAAACTGACCGCTGCCCTCTACCGCATCAAAGCGTTCGTAGCCGAGCAGAGTAAGTGCCTTTGTCGCCTTTTCAAGTGAGAGCTCCCTGCCCTCTTCAAATTCAATAACCGACTGTTCAAGCACATTTCTCGGAACGGTAAGCTGTGCCGCCGCATCAACACACGCAATTGCAACATCACATTCGTGGTTGAGAAGTTTGAGCAAAACTTTAAGTCTTGCGTGCTCGTACTCGTGCGAACGGCTCTGAAAGTCAAGAAAGTTGAAGTCACGCACGGGATAAACATAGGCACGAAGTCCCATGCACGAAAGGTCGTTGCACAAAGTTTGCGCCTCTTTTTCATCGGAGGCAAGACAAAATGCCGTGACGCCCTTGAGGCGGCACAGCGCATAGATAATATTTGATTTGTTAATTGTTGAAAGTCCCGAAGCACAGACCGTTCTGCCCGGCTTGACATTCTTTTCAAGCGTTTTGAAAACGGGTGACTCTTTGAGGACATCAACAAGAAAGTTGAGATTATTCATTTCTTTGTCCCTTTTCAGTTGAACAAATTCATAGCACGGTCGGTTTTGCCGTCAATAATCAGCTCGATTGCTTTTTCGGCATTGTCAAAAATTTCATCAAGCTTTTTCATTTCATCGGAAGTGAACTTTGAAAGCACCCAGTCGGCAAGGTCCCAGTCGGGATTTGGCTTTGCGCCTATGCCAACCTTGATGCGGGGGAATTTATCGCTTCCGCTGAGATAGATGATACTGCGCATTCCCCTTTGACCGCCGTCACTGCCCTTTGAACGGATACGCATTTTTCCGACATCAAGCGAAATGTCATCAAAAATTACAATGACATTTTCGGGTGGGATTTTGTAGAAGTTCATCGCCTCAACAACTGCCTGACCGCTGTTGTTCATATATGTTGTGGGTTTCATCAGCATAACTTTTGCGCCGTTTACAGTGCAAGTGCCGATAAAGCTTTTGTATTTTATTTTGTTCACATCGCAACCGAGCTTGTCGGCAATGCGGTCAATTGCAAGCCAGCCTGCGTTGTGACGAGTGTTTTCGTATTTTCTGTCGGGGTTGCCGAGTCCCACTACAATGTACTCGATTGAACCCGTTGATTTGTTTTTTCCGAACATATCCGTTTTCCTCTTATTTATATTATATGTATTCTGAAATTTAAATTAACCTTTTCCGAAGCTTACAACAACCCAGTCATCGTTGCCGAGATGATAAGGATTTCCGCAATACGGGCAGTTGCGTTCTCTTGTTGCATCAAAGCTTGCGCCGCAGCTTTTACAGGTTACTTTTTTCATTGTGAAAACTCCGTCATCCATGGCGTTCACACTTCTGCAAACGGTAAGTCTGAACTTTTCGTTTTTAACCCTAAATGAAGAATTTTTGTTTTTCACGGTCGTTGCGTAAACGGTCATATCAACATAGCAACAGCCGTTTGTGACATTGAATGAATTAAGCTTTGACACTCCTCTGTACTTGACGTCAACAATATCTCCGAAAGGATTTTTCATCGGATTGCCCTCATAGACTGCGAGGTTTGTGTAATCATCGCTGAAAATCATAATCTTGAGCAGAGCAAGCACCTTGCCGATAAAGTATTCATATGAGAAGTTGGGATTAACCTCTTTCATAAGCCACGGAAGTCTTTTCTGGCAATTGAAGTGCGGACCTATCATAGGAATGCTCTTTGCCGCACCGACAAAAAGTCCGAAAAGCGTTTTTAATGCCCATGCAAGATAGCCTGCAACAAGTCCACCAATAACAACGGGGATTACTCTTATACCGATTTCATAGACCATATTTGCGGTTGCGGGATCAAAAGTTCCGTCCTTTACAACCACCCATACCGTAAATGCCGCAACGGCGGCAATTCCGCCGAGAAGGTACGGAGCAAGCACCTTTTTCGTTGACTTGTTCGCAAGCGAATAGGTTTTTACAAAGTAGAAGTTTGTAACCTTCGGGAACAAATCGTCCATAATAAAGCGAGTTTTGCAGTTTTTACAACCGTTGAGAAGCTCTCTTACACTGCTTACCGCACCGCAGTTCGGACACGAACACGCAACCTCGGAATTTTGGTTTTCAAGCCTTGTAATCATTGTGTAAAAGAAAAATCTGTCCTTGATTTTTTTCTTTTTCTTTCCGTCTTTAAAGTATTTCTCCGTAACCTCATATGTCTTTGACGCAACGTTACTCTTACATTCGCCCATATCGTAGGCAGTACAAGCATTTACGGGGACTTCATTCTTCACCGTTTCCTTATCGGTAAAAGCGGTCTGAATCTTTACACCCTTTTCGTCAAGTCGTTTCTTCTGTAGGTCAAGCGCAAAGTCGAGGTCGATTGACGCAATATCCGGATTTTTGCCCTCATTGCACCACAATTCGTACTCATCGACAAAGCGGTTCATTATTTTGTTATCTGAATCGGAGCCGTAAACTATACCAAACAAAATTAAATCACCCTCACATATTGTACCGTTTTATTCCTGAAAAATTTGCAGTAAAACAGCGAAATGGCGGGTTAGTTAAAACCCGCCTGTTTAATTACATAATTAAATTGTTCGCCTATCAACCGAAAGCGGCTGTGAACGGCTTGTCGTTGTAGATTCTAGCGATAGCCTCTGCAAATGTAGGAGCAACAGGAAGAATTGTGAACTTGTCAATCATCTTTTCCTTCGGAACAGGAATTGTGTCAAGAAGAACAACTTCTTTGATTGCGCTGTTCTGAATTCTCTCGATTGCAGGACCTGAAAGAACTGCGTGAGTAGCGCAAGCGTAAACTTCTGTTGCGCCGCCCTTTTCAACAATAGCGTTAGCGGCATTGCAGAGAGTACCTGCTGTATCGATCATATCGTCAACAAGGATAACCTTCTTACCCTTAGCGTCACCGATGATGTTCATAACCTCACAAACATTAGCCTTTGGTCTTCTCTTGTCGATAATAGCAAGACCTGTGCCGATTTTTGAAGCGAAGTTTCTTGAACGAGTTACAGAACCGAGGTCAGGAGAAACAACGATATAATCATCATTGTTGCCACCGATTTTCTCTCTCATATGGTTTGCGAGAAGTGATGCACCCTGGAGGTGGTCAACAGGAATGTTGAAGAAGCCCTGAATCTGATTTGCGTGAAGATCCATTGTAAGCACACGGTCAGCACCTGCACAGGTGATGATGTCTGCACAAAGCTTAGCCGAGATCGGATCTCTTGCCTTAGCTTTTCTGTCCTGTCTTGCATAGCCGAAGTATGGCATAACAACTGTGATTCTTGCAGCGGATGCACGCTTCATGGCATCAATCATTATGAGCATTTCCATAAGATTGTCGTTGACGGGAGCACAGGTTGACTGAACAATAAAGCAGTCGCTGCCACGAACAGATTCGTGAAGAGAAACAGAGATTTCGCCGTCTGAGAACTGTGTACAGTCACTCTTACCAAGCGGCAGACCGAGACAGCCTGCAATTCCCTGAGCTACATCAACATTTGAACTGCCGGTGAAAATTTTAATGTCCTTACCGTGAAAATTCATTGCAATAACTCCTTTGAATTTTAATGTGTGTAGTATATGTTTACCAATGATTAACCGAGCAATTAACAGCTGTAACCCTTTGCCCTTGCAATTTCGTTAAGCTGTTCAAGCTGAGCCGGATCATTTGCACCCAGAACCGTATCACTGCACTGAGCCGTGAATGCTCCGACCTTTCTTCCGTCCTCAAGCAAAAGCTTGATTGCGTCGGGAAGATAATATTCCTTTGCACTGTTATCCGACTTGATTCTGTCGAGAACCGAAAGAAGAAGCTGACAGTCAAACCAGAATCCGCCCGAGTTTACTTCATTTATTTTGAGAGTTTCCTCATCGGCGTCTTTCTGCTCAACAATTGCACGCAGATTTCCGTTTTCGTCACGGACAATTCTGCCGTAACCTGTCGGATCGTCAACCTTTGCGGAAATAACCGTTGCAGCACAATCGTTCTCAATATGAGCCTTCAGGGAATCCTCAATAGTCTTGCTGTCCATAAACGGAGCGTCACCGTTGAGAATAACAACATTGCCGCTGTGCTTTTTAAGGAAATCCTTTGCCATCATCACAGCGTGACCTGTTCCGAGTCTTTCAGCCTGAAACACGCTTTCAACGGAAAAATCGAGGGTTGAAAGATACTCTTCGACACACTCTTTTTTAAAGCCCTTGACAACACAGATGTCGTCAATACCGGCTTTCCTTAAAGCCGACATAACCCAGCAGAGCATCGGTCTGCCGAGCACCTCCGACAATGTTTTCGGTTTGTCGGATTTCATTCTTTTGCCCTCGCCGCCTGCGAGGATAACGGCACAATTCTTCATTTTTTCTCCTTTTATCTGTGACAAAACAACAAAGATGCAGACAGTCCTGTCACAAGGCACTCGTTCATACCATAATATTATCTCACAAAAATCACAAATTTCAAGAGAAAATTACAAAAATCGGGCAAAAAAAGGCATTTTAAACGATTTATACAATATTGTCGAAAATAAAACTCGTTTTTTATAAGAAAAAAGTTTGAAAAAATATAGCTATTTTGACCAAAGTTTGTTATAATATTCGATAGGCTTATACAAGCAGGCAGGTTTTACCAAGGGGTAAGTCTGCCACAGCCGTATATCTTAATTTATTTTTAGGAGGATTACCAGTTATGGCAAACAAATGGGTTTACCTTTTTACAGAAGGTAATGCTAACATGCGTGAGCTCCTCGGCGGTAAGGGTGCCAACCTTGCAGAAATGACAGGTCTTGGACTTCCTGTACCACAGGGCTTCACAATTACAACAGAAGCTTGTACTCAGTATTATGAGGACGGCAGAGAAATCAACGCTGAAATTCAGGCTCAGATCAACGAGTACATCGAGAAGATGGAAGAGATCACAGGCAAGAAGTTCGGCGACAAGGAGAACCCCCTCCTCGTTTCAGTTCGTTCAGGTGCTCGTGCTTCAATGCCGGGTATGATGGATACAATCCTTAACCTCGGTCTTAACGAAGATGTTGTTGAAGTTATCGCTAAGAAGTCAAACAACCCTCGTTGGGCTTGGGACTGCTACAGAAGATTCATTCAGATGTATTCCGATGTAGTTATGGAAGTAGGTAAGAAATATTTTGAAGAGCTCATCGACAAGATGAAGGCTGAGAGAGGCGTTACTTATGATGTAGAGCTTACAGCTGACGATCTTAAGGAGCTTGCAGGCCAGTTTAAGACTGAATACAAAGAAAAAATCGGTCAGGACTTCCCTGACGATCCTAAGGAACAGCTCATGGGCGCAGTTAAGGCTGTATTCCGTTCATGGGACAACCCTCGTGCAAACGTTTACCGTCGTGACAACGATATCCCTTATTCATGGGGTACTGCCGTTAACGTACAGTCAATGGCATTCGGTAACATGGGTGACGATTGCGGTACAGGTGTTGCATTTACAAGAGATCCTGCTACAGGTGAGAAGAAGCTCATGGGTGAGTTCCTCATCAACGCACAGGGCGAAGACGTAGTTGCAGGTGTTCGTACTCCTATGCCAATTGCTAAGATGGCTGAAGAGTTCCCGGAAGCTTTCGAGCAGTTCCAGAATGTTTGTCAGACACTCGAAAACCACTACAGAGATATGCAGGACATGGAGTTCACTGTTGAAAACAAGAAGCTCTATATGCTCCAGACAAGAAACGGTAAGAGAACAGCTCAGGCTGCTCTTAAAATTGCTTGTGACCTCGTTGACGAGGGCATGAGAACAGAAGAAGAAGCTGTTGCAATGATCGATCCTCGTAACCTTGACACACTTCTTCACCCACAGTTCGATGCTGCTGCTCTTAAGGCTGCTACACCAATCGGTAAGGGCCTCGGCGCTTCTCCCGGTGCTGCTTGCGGTAAGATCGTATTCACAGCCGAAGATGCTGAAAACTGGAACGCTAAAGGCGAAAAGGTTGTTCTCGTTCGTCTTGAAACTTCACCTGAGGACATCACAGGTATGAAGGCTTCACAGGGTATCCTCACAGTTCGTGGCGGTATGACATCACACGCTGCCGTTGTTGCTCGTGGTATGGGTACATGCTGCGTATCTGGTTGCGGCGACATCGCAATGGACGAGGCTAACAAGAAGTTCACACTCGCAGGCAAGGAATTCCACGAGGGTGACTACATTTCAATCGACGGTTCTACAGGTAACATCTACGACGGCGTTATCCCAACAGTTGACGCTACAATCGCAGGTGAGTTCGGCAGAATCATGGCTTGGGCTGACAAGTACAGAACTCTTAAGGTTAGAACAAACGCTGATACACCTGCTGACGCTAAGAAGGCTCGTGAGCTCGGTGCTGAAGGTATCGGTCTTTGCCGTACAGAGCATATGTTCTTTGAAGAGGACAGAATCGCTGCATTCAGAGAGATGATCTGCTCAGATACAGTTGAAGAAAGAGAAGCTGCTCTTGACAAGATTCTTCCTTATCAGCAGGGCGACTTTGAGGCTCTTTATGAGGCACTCGAAGGCAATCCTGTAACAATCAGATTCCTTGATCCGCCGCTTCACGAGTTCGTTCCTACAGAGGAAGCTGACATCGAAAAGCTCGCAGCTGCTCAGGGTAAGAGCGTTGAAGACATTAAGACAATCATCGCTTCACTCCACGAATTCAACCCAATGATGGGTCACCGTGGTTGCCGTCTTGCAGTAACATATCCTGAAATTGCAAAGATGCAGACAAAGGCAGTTATCCGTGCTGCTATCAATGTTCAGAAGGCACACGCAGACTGGACAGTTGAGCCTGAAATCATGATTCCGCTCGTATGCGATGTTAAGGAACTCAAGTTCGTTAAGAAGGTTGTTGTTGAAACAGCTGACGCTGAAATCGCTGCTGCAGGCATCGACCTCAAGTACGAAGTTGGTACAATGATCGAAATCCCAAGAGCTGCTCTTACAGCTGATGAGATTGCTACGGAAGCTGACTTCTTCTGCTTCGGTACTAACGACCTTACACAGATGACATACGGCTTCTCAAGAGATGACGCTGGTAAGTTCCTCAACGCTTACTATGATGCTAAGATCTTCGAGAACGATCCGTTTGCTAAGCTTGACCAGACAGGCGTTGGCAAGCTCATGGAAACAGCTATCAAACTCGGTAAGCCTGTAAACAACAAGCTCCATGTTGGTATCTGCGGTGAGCACGGCGGCGATCCTTCTTCTGTTGAGTTCTGCCACAAGATCGGTCTTGACTATGTATCATGTTCACCGTTCCGTGTTCCGATTGCTCGTCTTGCTGCTGCTCAGGCAGCTATCGCAAATAGGTAGGAGTTCTCTTTCCTTTGAATTGCCGCTTAGTTTTGAGCAGGCAGCAGCCTACCGAAAGGCTAACGGACAGTATGTAAGGAAAAATCAGTGGAGAGATACCACTGTAAGGGTATTCATAGACCTTGATTAACAGTTAAATACGATAAGCGTATCATTAGAAATAGTGGTACGCTTATTTTTTTGTCCCTTTTTGCAGATTTGTCCTTTCCCCTGCTTTCAAATATAATGAAGCTAAAGAAGTGGAGGTGTGCTTATGAGAGAGAATTTTAATCATCTGTATTTGGATAGCCACGAAAGAAAACTTTTGATACATAGCCTTGTAGAGTTAAAAAATCAACTTATTCAGCAAGGCAGATATACGGATTGTATTGACGAGCTTATTTTTAAGGTCATAAATGCACCGTCCAAGAGAATGAAAATTGAATAT
>ULSO01025930.1_pt1 | contig 14255 bp, 7 predicted proteins | sample 1956701 | NCBI WGS metagenome assembly ULSO01 (sample SAMEA4835708, study PRJEB28245) | human gut metagenome | biome: gut microbiome; material: fecal sample | place: Denmark | collected 2008 | reverse complement strand
CCTCGCTTAGGCCTGTGTCCATATTACGTGGGTAGGATCATAATTGCCAGAAGCTTAGTTTGCATAACTATGACTCCCTTCTGTCACTTCTACATATGTATATGATTCTTTTGAAGTACACCGGTAAGTCAATTATCAGTACTTAATTTGTTTAGCTTTTGTTTAACCTAATAGTTTGTTTTTGTGAGGTATATCAAAAAGATATGAATGCGCTGTTAGTTATAGTGCAATTGTAACATTCATTGTCCTCATATTATCTAAAAACAGCTTAGCATTATCTGTTTATTTTCAGCAATCACTGATTCTCAATATTGGCTAAATAATTATTTTAAGGAGTTAATAGAATGAAAATAATATTGTATGCTATCCTCCTGTATTTCCGCCAGAAAATCATTTAGCTACCGAGAGCCATCATAACCCGCTATGAAAATGGAGTAAAATGTGGTGTCATCTGACGCTGTGAATGGAAATATTATATACTTATCTCTGGTTTAATATGCCAGGCATATTAAAACTCAATATAAAAAAATATCATCCATCCTTCAGAAGGATATCGCGACTTTCCCGAGTAGACCAGAAAAATAATATTTATCTTAATGACTTATAAAATAAGTGTGACTAGATTATTATTTTCTCTTAATAAATTAAAAATGGATTCTCACATTATTATATACTGAATACGTTGTCTGTGAGATAAACAATTCAGGTGACGTCACCTGCAGCAGCATTGCTTCATAAGAGTTCTTCGGCGCCAGAAATACCCCTATATTGGTATGCGCATATAGCTCTTAAAATTGCCTGAGGATATATTTGACATTAACCTGAAAAACTGATTACAGAGTCAATCTTAATGCTGGAAGATTCGATCTCATGCTCAGCAACCCATTTAACACCCTTTATTATCAATTAATTAGGCAGTAGCACATTACATTTCCTCTGCTAAAAGGAGAACATTTATCTTTGCAGCGCAGTTAGCTTATTACGCAGCAAGTGCACAATAAGCTAACGAGACTGTGGATTATTGTTCAATAATGCACAGAATTTAGACATTAGCACACATGCGTCCAGGCAGTTTTAGTGGTGTGTACATTATGGGTATAAGAATAAGATATCCTTTCAGGAACTGTTTAAAACAAAAGTGCGTATGTATTTCAGTAATGGTCATTTTTATGTGACAGGAGGCTTAACCGAGCGCTCTTATCTCAAGAGAAAAATCGGCGCTAACGGGTAATATACTCCTGCCATTGAGTAATATTTAGTTTAAATGATTTATATCTGCATATCAGTATGTTGCTGAATTGATAGTGATTTTTAATGCTCAAGAGAAATCTCGGAGTCTTTTACGATACCTTACTGAGATGATTGTAATTATCAATGTGATTCAATGCACAAATTGTCAGAAATGCAGCAAATAGCCGTAACCATCCTATAATAAATCATTATTAATTTTAATGATAAAGATATGTCCAAATTGATAAACACATATTTTATTACTCCGCCAGAGAAACCGACTCAGTCCGGACCTGAGGGTATCCGATACGATTTTAATGATGGGGCGCGTGTACTGCTCCCTGAGGGGAAATGGCATGTTCGTCTGATGGATGCTGATTCGGGGAACATTCTTTTTAGCTGCGATGCAGATAATGGCTGGGTAAGGAGCTGTAAAAAATACTTCATTCGTTTTCGTATTCAGGTATTCCATAGGGGAAACGACACGCCCTTAATGGATGAAACGTTGAATTTAAAAAATCAGCCTGTGCTGATTTCGTTTCCTACCGGTACATTAGGTGATTTACTCGGATGGTTTCCTTATGCTGAAAGGTTTCAGACGCTGCATAAGTGTCAACTGGAATGCACTATGGCACAGGAGATTATTGAACTACTGGCACCGCAATATCCGCAGATTCAATTTTCTACTCCAGATAATCCTCATACGATTACGCCATATGCAACTTATCGTGTAGGACTGTATTTTGGTGGCGATACAACTAACCAGCCAATTGATTTTCGCCAGGTCGGTTTTCATCGTTCCGCTGGATACATTCTGGGAGTGGATCCCCGGGAATCACCAGTCCGACTTAATCTTTCAGCTCCCAGAAGCATTAATGAGCCTTATGTATGTATCGCGACACAATCCACTTGTCAGGCGAAATACTGGAACAATGGCACTGGCTGGAGTGAGGTTGTAGCCCATCTCAAATCGCTGGGGTATCGGGTACTGTGTATTGATCTGCATGCTCATTATGGTCAGGGCTTTGTCTGGAACCATATTCCGTGGGGAGCAGAAGACTTTACAGGGAAAATACCTCTGCAGGAACGGGTGAATCTGTTACATCATGCCAGTTTCTTTATTGGTTTATCCAGCGGGCTCTCCTGGCTGGCATGGGCAACTCATATCCCTGTTGTACTAATAAGTGGTTTTACGCTTCCTGTCAGTGAATTTTATACCCCATGGAGAATATTTAGTTCCCATGGATGTAACGGATGCTGGGATGATACTTCACTGAATTTTGATCATAAAGATTTTCTGTGGTGTCCGAGACATAAAAACACCCCCAGACAATTTGAATGTACACGCCTGATTACGGGGAAGCAGGTAAACGGCGTCATCGACAAACTTCATGCCTCTCTGGCAGAACAAAGTAGTATTGGTATGAATCATTCAAGGTGGAGTAATGAATAAAATCTATAATATTGTATGGAATGAATCTTCTGGTATGTGGGTGGTGACTTCTGAGCTAACCCGCAAAGGTGGGCAACGGCATCGAAAAATAAAGAGAACAATGTTAGCCGGACTAATTGCGGGGCTTATGTTGCCAACCGTACCTGCTCTTGCCCAAGTATTTAATGATAAAATACTTGATTATAGTAGCTCAATGTCTTTATCAGCAGGTGATTCCGCATTTAATACCACCATTGATGGCGGAGAGCAATACGTATCCAGTGGTGGCAGCGCTATAAGCACGACTATCAATGATGGGGCACAGATAATTTTCAATGGTGGTACCGCTTCAACGACGACCATTAATGGTGGTTACCAAGATATTTCGAGTGGTGGAAGTGTCACTAATACACTAATTAGCGGAGGAGAACAGTATATTTCCGATGGTGGCAGTGCGACTAATACCGTTATCGATGGGGGAACTCAATATATATCCAGTGGAGGCAATGCTATTGAAACCACTATTGAAAATGGGTTCCAGGAGGTTTCCAATGGTGGCAGTGCTACTAGTACCGTTATTAATGCCGGATTCCAGTACATTTCAAGTGGTGGTAGTGCTACCAGCACCATTATTAATGCCGGATTCCAAGATGTTTCCAGTGGTGGCAGTGCTACCAGCACCACTATTAATGGTGGCTTCCAGCTCATTTCCAGCGGTGGCAGTGCTGTTGACACCACTATTCAAGGCGGGATTCAGGAAGTTGGTGAGGGGGGAAGTGCAAGTGGTACCACTATAAATAATTCTGGTATCCAGTTCATCAGCAGTGGAGGAAGTGCTACAGCAACCACTATTAATAGTGGCGGTTGGCAGGAAATATCCAGTGGTGGCTCTGCAACTGAGACGGCCATAAATGGAGGCATTCAGTGGATTTACGATGGAGGCTCAGCTTCAGATAGTACCATCAACAGTGGTTACCAGGTCATCTCCAGCGGCGGCAGTGTAACTTCTACCACAATTTACCGTGGTGGGGAGCAGAGTATTCACAATGCAGGTCTTGCGACCGGAACCATCATCAGTGGCGGGGAGCAGCTAGTCTCCAGCGGTGGTAGTGCCGTAGATACAACCATTGAGGGGGGGCTGCAGACCATTCTCAATGGCGGAAATGTATCAGGGACACTCATTAGCGGAGGAGAGCAGCGAGTTTCCAGCGGTGGTAGTGCTGTAGACACCACCATTGAGGAGGGGCTTCAGACTGTTCTCAATGGCGGAAATGTCTCCGGGACTCACATTAGCGGAGGTGAGCAGAACATTTCCAGCGGTGGCAGTGCCGTGGACACCACCATTGAGGAGGGACTGCAGACTGTTTTCGGTGGCGGAAATGTCTCCGGGACTCACATTAGCGGAGGTGAGCAGAACATTTCCAGCGGTGGCAGTGCCGTGGACACCACCATTGAGGAGGGACTGCAGACTGTTTTCGATGGCGGAAATGTCTCCGGGACTCACATTAGCGGAGGTGAGCAGAACATTTCCAGCGGTGGTAGTGCTGTAGACACCACCATTGAGGTGGGACTACAGACTGTTTTTGATGGCGGAAGTGTTAATGGCACGATCATTGATGGTGGGGAGCAGCACATTTCCAGTGGGGGAAGTGCGATTAACACCACACTGGATGGCTATCAGACAGTTTTCAATGGTGGCAACGCAACAGGCACCACAATTAATGGCGGGTTCCAGAATATTTCCAGTGGTGGCAGTGCTACCAGCACCATTATTAATGCCGGATTCCAGGAGGTTTCCAGTGGTGGCAGTGCTACCAGCACCACTATTAATGCCGGGTTCCAGGCTCTCTACGATAGCAGTATAGCCAGCGGCACCGTTATTAATAATGGCTTCCAGCTCATTTCCAGTGGTGGCTCTGCCATCAACACCACCATTAAAGGGGGATTCCAGGAGGTTAGCGATGGTGGCAGAGCTATTGAGACCACAATTACTAGTGGCTGGCAGAATGTATTAAGTGGTGGGGTTGCAACTGAGACGCTCATTGTCGGGGGAGTCCAGACGATTTACGACGGAGGCTCAGCTTCAGATAGTACCATCAACAGTGGTTACCAGGTCATCTCCAGCGGCGGCAGTGTAACTTCTACCACAATTTACCGTGGTGGGGAGCAGAGTATTCACAATGCAGGTCTTGCGACCGGGACCATCATTCGTGGCGGGGAGCAGCGAGTTTCCAGCGGCGGCAGTGCCGTTGACACCACCATTGAGGGGGGACTGCAGACTGTTTTCGGTGGCGGAAGTGTCTCCGGGACTCTCATTAATAACGGGGAACAGCAAGTTTCCAGCAGTGGTAGTGCTGTAGGCACCACCATTAATGGGGGACTGCAGACTGTTTTCGGTGGTGGAAGTGTCTCCGGAACTCTCATTAATACCGGGGAACAGCAAGTTTCCAGCGGTGGCAGTGCCGTGGACACCACCATTGAGGGGGGACTGCAGACTGTTTTCGGTGGCGGAAGTGTCTCCGGGACTCTCATTAATAACGGGGAGCAGCGAGTCTCCAGTGGTGGTAGTGCTGTAGGCACCACCATTAATGGGGGACTGCAGACTGTTTTCGGTGGTGGAAATGTCTCAGGGACTCTCATTAATAACGGGGAGCAGCGAGTCTCCAGTGGTGGCAGTGCTATTGACACAACCATTAACAATGGAGGGACAATGAGTATTGCCGCAGGTGGTAGTGGAACGGGAATAATTCAAAATAATGGTGGCGCAATCAGAGCGAACACATCGGCCATCCTGAGTGGAACGAACGTAAATGGTAGCTTCAGCATTACTAATGGTAGCGCCAGAAATATGTTGTTAGAAAATGGTGGACTCCTGATGGTTCTGCAGGGTCATCAGGCTATAGATACCCAGGTATCTAAAGGTGGTGAATTACAGGTTGAGAGCGGTTCTGAGCTATTGGGTACAACCTTGATTAAAGACGATGGCAAACTGTCAGGCAACCAGATAACCAATAATGGGGTTCTGCATTTTCTCGACAATAGTTCAGCAAACTATAGCGGCACACTGGATGGTACCGGTAGTCTGAATCTGAATGGGGGAAAATTAACTCTCAGTGGTAATTTTTCTCAGGATAGCGGTATTTTTATCCAAAATCATGGAACAATGATAATGGATAATCTACGGGCTATGGCAAATGTGACAATCGAGCCTGATGCAACTCTGCGCTTAGAGAATGGTAGCCTCCTGGCTGGACGCATTACTGGGGATGGGAAGAAAGGTGGAAATCTGATAGTGGCTGACTCTGTCTGGAAATTATCCGGAGACTCTACTATTAACTCATTAGACATGAGTAATGGAACCGTGGATTTTCATTCAATACAGTCCCCTCAGTTTAAAACAAAACTTGAGGGAGTAACGTTAAATATCGGACAGTTATCAGGAAATGGCACCTTCTTGATGAATACTGATATTGCATCATATACTGGTGATAAATTAAACATCACAGGGGATGCAAACGGTAATTTTGTTTTGAATATCAAAAATACCGGTCAGGAGCCTGTATCCCCGGGTAACCCATTACCAGTGGTTTATACCGGTGGAGGAGATGCTGTATTTACAGTAAACGGAGGAAAAGTGGATGCAGGAGTTTGGGAATATTATCTGAGTAAAGATAATACTAACTGGTATCTAAAATCTGATACTACACAACCAGGTAATCCGGAACCGGGTATACCCAATCCTCCAGTACGGCACACCACAAAGTCTACTGATGCTGTACTGAATATGGCAAGCGCTCCGACATATATCTTTAACAGTGAATTACAAGGGCTGCGATTCCGTAACAGTGAAAAATCAGAAAACTCACGTACTTCTGGGGGAGTATGGGGGCACTATATAGGATCAGATAAACACATCAGCAGCAAAGGAGCGGGTTACTCCCTGACCCAATACGGAATAGTGACGGGCGGAGATAAGCGTTTTGACCTAAGCGATGGGGTGTTGTCATTAGGGGCATTTGTTTCCTTCTCTGATAACAATATCAGGCATAATCGAGGAGGGAAAAGTTCTATTGATAGTAAAAGTGTTGGCTTGTACATGACGTATGATACTCACGGATACTATATAGATGGTGTACTCAAATTCAACCGTTTCAAAAATGAGTTGCGTACCCATATGAGTGATGGAACTATGGTTTCGGGAGATTATCATCAAAATGGTTTCGGTGGTAGCCTGGAGGTGGGCAAGTATTTTTCTCTGAATGAGAATACCTGGTTACTTCCTTATGCCCGAACAACAGCTCTTGCTGTGAATGATGACAATATCAGTCTATCTAATGGAATGAAGGCTGAAATAAACACAACACATTCTTTCCAGGGTGAGGTTGGTGTTAATTTAGGGATGGACCTTGATGTTGGTAAAACCAAAATAAGGCCCTACCTGACCGCAGGAGTCAGTCATGAATTTTCAAATCATAATAAGGTTAAAATCAATAAAGCCTATGATTTTACTAACGACATATCCGGGACAACCGGAAAGTACGGTTTGGGTATGGATGTTCAGCTAACATCAAATGCCAGTATATGGGGAGAGGCTAATTATTTAAAAGGTAACAATGTAGAGTCACCGGTAACAGGGACTGTTGGCTTCAAGATAAACTTTTAACGCCTGATGTGCATCAGATGCCCGACCATATCGGTTGGGCATCTGAATTACTAATTATTAGAAAAGACTATAAGTATATACAATAACAAGAAAATGTTGCTCCACAAATCGTTGTGGTGAGTCTTGTGAGCATCCCGGAATTTCATTGATGAATAGAACCTCATTGGCTAAGTCTGAATATGCTCACCTTCAACTTCAGTAAAGCACTTACAGAAGGTTTAGGGAGCACAGGTTCAAAACAGTTACAAATCACCGTCAGATAACTGGCGTTTACGAAAAATACGAGTAAATTAATAAGATGATTTTTTATGATGAAAAAAACATTTCTATTGGAGAATTAATCGACCACATTTCCAGACTTCAGAACGACGTAAATACTCTAATGATCGCATTTTCATATCTCGCATTTTCGCTATCCAGAGAACAAATGCTACCAACACTGGCATCAATCCATTTCGAGTCACTTAATGTCAAATGGTCGCCAGAACAACAAAAATCTTTTAAATTTCTTGCATCATTACTGGAAGAACAGTATGGCGGTAACATTGCTATGCCAGAAGTGCGAAAGGAACAATAATTTTATTGCCTACACTGAAGATTTTTTTGCTTTAAATAGCATACGCAAATATTTTTTCAGAAATAATACTGTAAAATTACGCCTCAAAAAAAACAATATCGCACCCAAATACCCTCAACATTAATTTAATATTGAGGGTAATACACAAAAGGTAAGCATATAAATAGCCCCGTTTATAACGGGTTCATCACGCGTGGTATCTGGGCGGTAATGGTAAGCCGTTCTGCTCAGGTTCAAACTCTGGCAGGCCTGACGGATGCTGAGCCCGAATGTCGTTATCAGATGAGTAACCAACTCACGCTTACAGGCTTGTTTTAAAGCTTTTTCGATAACATCCTTCAGCACTCGGTTCTCCAGGCTCAGGTCAGCAAACATCGTTAACAATTCGTCCGGCTTCAATCGACTTAATCACAGCGATGATCTGATGCTCAGTAAAACGGGCTGTACGCATAGCGATCTCCTTCGTTGGCAGATTGATTATGCCGGATGATTTCTAAATATGAATGGCACGATTATGCGGGATACTTGCAGTTATCCGTCCCGGTAATACGGGGCTGATTTTTTTCATACCCGAGATGGTGTGCCATTTCTGCATTGAAAGCGGCTTCAACGCTGAGTTTTTTCAGCAGCTGATCAAACTGACTGAGGTGTGCAGAGAAATAAAAAATAAAATGGAGTTCGGTTTTTATTGACCACTACAAGGAAAATTCATTCAGGATTTATTCAGCACCAAGAACTTCAGCTTTTGGACTAATCAGCCCACTGAAAACGTGGGCTCTTTACAAACATTAATAATGATGGGTGTTATTTTTTTTTGCTAAAATAACCATTTTTAGAGTATACATTCAATATTTATATTTTATGTTTTGTTGCATATTGGTAAGTAATACTCAAAGCGATAACTATCGTCTTTATCCTTATGAATTATTTCAAGATCATATACATTTTTCTTTTGCAACCCATAAAAAGGGAGCGAGTTCATATAAACATTATTGATATAATGAATGTAGTTTTTTATGCTGCCAGTATACTCAAACTTGGCATATGTTCCGGCTGTAAGCACTCCTGTTGTGTGATTATGCCTTTCTTTCTCAAACCAGAAAATAAGTTTAATTCTCACTTTTTTTCTTGCAGAGGAATTAACATCATGAGATATGGCTATATATGATTCTTTATTTTCTGTAAAATATTTTTTTACATAATTCCATTTTTTATCTGAATTTTCTCCCCAAAAAGGAATATCCTCTTCATAAGACATCGGCATTCCTTTAAATTTATTTTCATCAAGATAACAAAGTTTCGGTTTGGGTATGACAATTGATGGTTCTTTTGGACCGGTAAGATTTTTAAAGGTCCATAGATTACTGTTTCTATATTGTAAAGGCGTAAAACCTGTGTTTTTTTTAAACTCTCTTGTAAATGTTTGTTGAGAATCATAACAGAGTTTGCCTGCAATACTGGCCAATGATAATGATGTCAATCGTAATAATACCGCAGCCCTTGAAACTCTTCTGAGTTGTATATACCTCCCTATGGGTACTCCCATGTGAGACTTAAACAGAGATTGCAAATATCTCCTACTGTAACCAGAAAAACAGACTATCGATTCAATATCGATACTTTTAACCTCAATATTGTCTTCGATGTATTCGAGAATTGCTTTTATTGTCAATTGCTTAATTGTGCTGTGCGTCATCATTAACCTCATTTAGACGCATAAAGTCTAATGTGGTTACTATACGTTCGCATTAGCTTATTGTGCGCAAGCAGCACACAGTGCACAATAAGCCAACAAAATCGCGTTTTTTGTATGGCTTCATAAATCAGGTATTCATAACAATTAAATTAAAAGAGGTGACAGAAAAAAGGCAACATAAACTTAACACTAAGTTTCGTTGGAAAAGTGTATTTTTTGATATGAAGGTGGTGCAAGTGCGTTAAATGAGTTCTGTTTCCTTCCTCCCACTCATGGTCAGGAGGGGTGATCTTACCCACGTAATATGGACCGCCCTAAGCGAGGTTCTGGTTTTCAAATTGTTCAGGACTAAGGCGCCACATCCACTGTGCCGTCGCCAGCGATTGTAAACACTAAACACTGTTGCCCATATTGTTTCCCAGCTAATAAAGAGTTCTCCGTGGATACATTCCACTTTCAGTGAATGAAAGAAGATTTCCTCGCAGGCATGATCGAAACAGCAGTCTTTTGCGATCATACTGCCACGCAGATTATGCCGCTTCAGCAATGCCTGATAATCTGCAGAGCAGTACTGGCCTCCGAATGATATCGTTCTGTGGTCTCTTACGCCGCTACAGCTCCATCTGCAGGGCATCGCAGGCTATTTGCGCTGTCATGCGTGGTGACATTGACCAGCCAATAGCGGCACGTGACCCCAGGTCAATGACCACTGCCAGATACTGCCAGCCTTCATCACGTACGTAAGTACGTGATGTCTCCCGACCACTTCTGGTTCGGGCCAACAGCGTAAAAATCCTGCTCAAGCAGATTTTCTGACACAGGCAGGCTGTGTGCGCGGTGACTGACCAGGCTGAACTTCCGGGAAGCTTTTGCCCTCAGTCCCTAACGGCGCAGGCTTAGTGCACCGTAACGCGGTTTTGACAGGGTAAAAACAGCGTGGACAACGCTGTTGCAGTACTGACGGAACTGCTGACGTGTGCTTTTATCCTTGCCCGCCGCCGATACCACATATACCCGCCGCTGCGGGCACGCGGCACATTGCCTGTATGCTGAACTCAGCCTGATGTTTTTCAATAAAGACATACTTCATTTCTGGCGTTTCGCGAAGTATGTCGCTACCTTTTGGAGTATGGCCAGCTCTTCATCCTGTTCCGGCAGCTCACGTTCAGAGGAAGTCTGCTGATTTTTCTGTTTACTGCGCCAGTTGTAGAGCTGTGATTCATACAAGCTGAGTCCACGGCCTGCGGCAGCAACACCGATGCGTTCCGCAAGCTTTAGTGCTTCACTGCGAAATTCAGGCGAATGCTGTTTACGGTTTTTTTACTGGTTGATACTGTTTTTGTCATGTGAGTCACCTCTGACTAAGATCAGGGTACATCATAGAAATCAGTGCACAATAAGCAAACTCAACGTGTGTGGATGTGGCAATATATTTAACGCGATATCACGATTTACTTACGGTATCATCATCCCTTATTTGCCTGAATTGGATTTTCAGTTTTGCACTGGCCATTGAAGTACTAATCAGTACTTTCGCTAACAGGATGTAGCGTGGCCAGCAATTTTATATGCAGATTGATGGGGTACTAGCTGTCGTTTGGGTATATCAAATGCGTGCGTAAATACCTTATTCTAATATCTTATTAATTTTAACTTTTGTATATCCTGTAACAGGATTTCCCCTCTTCGTTGATTGATGCATCTTGGTGTCAGCAATGTCTTCATAGTCCACATGAGGACATCCCCATGAAAAAGCATTTTTCCGGCAAACAGAGTATCAGTATAGCCGGAGGAGCGTGAGCTCTGTAGCAAGCGCATCCATGTCCGATGCACTCTTTTATACCTGGTGTAAGAAGTATAGTGGTATGGAGATACCCGAGGTCAAGCCCCTGAAGTCGCTTGAGGAAGAGGGCGCAGACTCCAGGTGTTGCTTACCCAAGCTATCCCGATAAGGACGCGCTTCAGGTGACTCCAGGGCTAAAGTACTGATGGCAGACCCGAAGCGAGGCACCGTTTTATATGTGATACGACTGCTCTGACGCAACGTCTTGCTGCAGGCTGACTTGTCCCTGTCGATCTGCGCGATGAGACTCAGAGTCCTGCTCAATACGTATTCTGATACGTATTGAGCAGGACACATCATTGATGCTGTCACTAAAGCGCAGACGTTTTGGCAACCGCCACATCTGGTAGTACTGCACCGTGAAGGGGCTCATGCTAATCGCAAGCACGTTTACCATCTTTATCATCTGAGCTGCCAGGGCGTGAAATGCAGATGACGTCGTAAAGGGCTGGTCAAGAACGCTTGCCGTAACTCTGTCCGGAGGTTCAAAACCTGACCAAGTCGATGGATTTTGCCATGGACACGCTGGTTACTGGTCGCAGAATCAAATGCCTGACCTGCGTGGACGACATTTACGAAGGAGTGTTTAACAATAACCACAGTATTCGGGATTTCAGGTGTTCAGGTCACGCGTATTCTGGACTGCATTGCACTGTTTCAAGGCTATCCGGTGACGATAAGACCTGAACAGAATCCAGTCGGACAAACTAACGTAGAACATATTTCCTGAGCGCTTTAACGGGCTATTTCGCGATGAATGTCTGAATGAGCACAGGTTCAGGGATGTCGTTTGCTAAGGAAAGTCATTATGGCTGGCGACAGAATTATAACGAGTATCATCCACATTCAGTACTGAATTATCAGATGCCATCAAAGTTTGCAGCATGGTGGTGGAATGGCGACATTACTAACAGATAGCTGCATCTAATCCTGGGGGCTGGTCATCTGGTGGCAGACTTGTGCACAATTAGCAAACAACACAAATGTACATTGATTTAATCTTCTTTACGAAAGTTCATGGCATTCATCCCCGATGCCAACTTGGCTATACCGACGCTTGCATTTTATTTTAATGCTGGTTGCGCAAGCACGTGCTCCAAAGAGAAAATCATGAGCACGTTCATAAAATGGATGTGTGAAACCAGCTTTTTTTTATGTTTTACAAACCTTGAGAGTGGATTGCCGGGAAGGCAAGGATAATGCTGATTGACATATAAATAATATGTTCATTTTTAATATGTTGTGCGGGTATCGTATAATGGTAATTACCTCAGTTTTTTTCTGACTGATGATGTGGGTTCGATTCCCACCACCCGCTAAAGAAAAGCAGTTGGACGTGTTTTTGGGCACTGACACAAATTGTGTGGGATATTTTCATTACCCTATATCATCCTGTTCTATGATAACTTATATTTGTTAACTACAGTTCCAGTGCTTATTTTTTATCAATATGAGGATAGTGCATTGCTGGAGGGTGTAGCAATTTCCTGGAGGTGCCAGTGATGCACTATCTCAATGTTGTTAATATAACGAAAAGAGATGTTCCTCAGTGCGAGGGTGGTTTGTAGAATTGTTTGGCGGGAAAACCACAGAATATCTGTAACCAATCAGATATTCTTCGGGAGGCACCCGACATCTCAGATTATCAATACCTGTAATCTCATGCAGTTAACCGCCGTCTCGGCGGTTTTTTTTATCTTCTATAGTAGAGGAATCTTATGCGCAGAATGACGATTTTGGTATTATTCCTGCTTGTTGTACTGACTTGGGGGACCACATGGCTGGCTATGCGAATAGCCGCTGAAACTATCCCCCCAGTTTTTGCAACCGGGATGAGGTTTATGTTTGCTGCACCATTCTTAATCAGTATTGCATGGTTAAGAAAAATACCAATTTTATTTCCACCCGGACAACGCTTATTCCAGCTTGTAATTTGTATTTTTTATTTTTCCATTCCTTTCTCATTAATGATTTATGGTGAAACCTATGTCAGTTCCGGACTCGCATCCCTTATATTTGCGAATATGCCTGTAGCTGTTTTGATAGCTTCATCTTTGTTTTTGAAGGAAAAAACGAACTCAATGCAAATTATGGGTTTAACTATCGCAATAGTTGCACTGGCGGGCATCCTTCTTGAGGAATCGAAAACAAGTGCAGAGAGTCACTGGCAGGGGATTATTGCTCTTGTTTCTGCGGTAATCATTCATGCCATAATATATACTCAATGTAAGAAAAGAAGTTGTACTGTCTCTGTGGTAACGTTTAATGCGCTCCCGTGCTTTCTGGCAGGATTGATACTTTCTGCGACAGGATGGTTCTTCGAAAGACCCGAGGTATCGACCTTCTCTGTGTACTCAATATTAGCCACCTTGTATCTCGGTGCTTTTGCCGGAGTTTTTGGAATATTGTGCTACTTTGCCCTTCAGCAAAAGGCCAGTGCCTTTCAGGCTTCTCTTGTTTTCCTTATTTTTCCATTGATTGCGGTAAGCCTTGAAAGCTGTATATATGGATATGGAATTTCAACTCAATCAATGCTGTTTATTATACCGCTAGTTATAGGGCTATTTCTGACTCTGTTCTTACGTCGAGTGCCTGTAACCAACGGACATAGAGATAGTTCATCACAAAAAGCTAATGAAATTGCTGAACATGCGGAGAATTCCTGAAAACTTGAAGAAAAGACTTTTCGTTTTCAGTTGTTAATGTAGGCCATTACACTTAACGGATGGAAGGGGCTTCCCCTGAATATGCACCAGGTTAACTCTTGTGCAATTATGAGGGTAAGCATAGTCCGGATGGATTCGTTATGACTAT
>ULSO01032809.1_pt1 | contig 14263 bp, 10 predicted proteins | sample 1956701 | NCBI WGS metagenome assembly ULSO01 (sample SAMEA4835708, study PRJEB28245) | human gut metagenome | biome: gut microbiome; material: fecal sample | place: Denmark | collected 2008 | reverse complement strand
TCGGCTTTCGCCGTTGCGACCGCCGCGAAGCAAGGTATCGTCAGCATATTGAAGAGTATGAACGCTATGCACGCCGAACCGCTTATGCCCGTCGCGCCGATGAGCGCTTCCACGGCGTCCACGCCTTCGAGCGCCTCGTCGGCGACGAAGCCGCTGACTACCGCGGAGGCGAGGGTGCCGAACGTGGCGATGACGTTTTCCTTGGCTATGAGGCCGGTGATTGCCGCGACCGCGAACACCCAGCCCGCCGCGCCGATCTGCGAGCCGAAGCCGAGCGGCGTGAATACGGGCTGAATGAGCATGCCTATGGACGCGAGTATGCTGCTGCCCATCTCCTCGTCCGGCGTGTACGTCCAGTTCCATGCGAAGTGCGACAGGAACCAGATGATTATCGTGGACGCGAGTATGATGGTGAACGCTTTCTTGATAAAGTGTTTGCACTTATCCCACAGATGGAGCATCGTGCTTCTGAAACCGGGCGCGCGGTAATCGGGCAGTTCCATTATGAACGGCGTAAGTTCGCCGCGCATCGTGGTGCTGCGCATTGTTATGACCGCCACGAACGCCGTCAGCATGCCCGCGACGTACATCAGGAACGTGATGACGCCCGCGTCCGGCATGCCCGGGAAGTATGCAACCATGGCGCCCGCCATAGCCGTCAGTATGGGCAGCTTGGCGCCGCACGAGAAGAACGGTATGACTCTTACGGTCGCCGTTCGCTCACGTTCGTCGGCCAGCGTCCTGGTATTGACCATTGCGGGAATGGAGCAGCCGAAGCCCATGATCATGGGCATGAACGCCCTGCCCGACAGCCCGAGGCGGCGGAAGATGCGGTCGAGAATGAACGCGACGCGCGCCATGTAGCCGCTGTCTTCGAGCAGAGAGAAGAACAGAAACAGAAGAAGTATCTGCGGCAGGAAGGACAGCACCGCGAACAGACCGCCGAGTATGCCGTCGCCTACCAGCCCGGACGCCCATTCGGCGGCTCCGGCAGCTTCCATGCCGCCCGTTATGCCGCCCTGAATCGCGGCCGTACACCCGTTCAGCAGATTGGCGAGAATTACTCCGGGCGAATTTATGCCGTCGGACGAGCCGAACAGTCCCTCGAAGAACTCGTTGCCTTCGAAATTGACCCATTCGGCGCCCCAGTTGCGGCCGAGCACGCCCATCGCCCCGAGGAACAGGAAGTCCTCCGCGAACGTAAGGTGGAATATCACGAACAGTATGGCCGCGAAGATGGGGATGCCCGCCCACTTGTTGGTGAGCACCCTGTCGATCTTCTCGGACCTGCTGATGCGTGCGCTCTCCGTCTTTTTGGACAGCGCGGGAGAAAAGTTCTTGGTTATGTAGTCGTAGCGCGCGTTGGCGACGAGCGCTTCGATGTCCTTGCCGAACGTCGCGTCCTCGAAGCCGGCCGTCAGCTTGTCTGCGAAGGCCGCGGACTTTTTATGCACGCTGCGCTCCACGCTGTCGCCTTCGAGCAGTTTTATCGCGTGGAACACGGGCGAAGCCGTTTCGTCGTTCATACGATCGGCCACCTGCGCTATTATGTCGGACACGCTTGTTCCGGCGAGCAGGCTTATGCCCTTCCTCGGCTTTTTGGCCGCGGCAATGGTGCGGTTTATAAGATCCTTGACGCCGTAGCCGGTCGTGGCGGATATGCGCACGACGGGAAGGCCGAGCCGCTCTTCCAGCAGTTTCGCGTCGATCCTGTCGCCGCGGCGGTCGAGTTCGTCCGTCATGTTGAGCGCGACGACGACGGGCACGTCCATTTCCATGAACTGCGTCGTCAGATACAGGTTACGTTCGAGATTGGTCGAATCGACGATGTCTATGACGCAGTCGGGACGATTGTCGAGAATGAAGTTGCGGGCTATGACCTCTTCGGGCGTATACGGCGAAAGCGAGTATATACCCGGAAGGTCGACGACGGTGACGGGCCGGTCGCCCTTTTTGCACACGCCTTCGCGTTTGTCGACGGTTACGCCCGGCCAGTTGCCGACGTGAGCCGTCGCGCCCGTGAGCGCGTTGAACAGCGTCGTTTTTCCGCAGTTCGGATTGCCTGCGAGTGCTACGGTGATCATCCTTTAACCTCCACGCTGACCAGATCCGCTTCGCTCTTTCTGAGCGAAAGCTCGTACCCGCGCAGGGTCACCTCGATGGGATCCCCGAGCGGAGCGCTCTTTCTGAACACGACGGGCGCGCTCTTGGTCACGCCCATGTCGAGCAGACGTTTGCGCACCCAGCCGCTGCCCGAAGTGTCGACGATAACGCCGCGCTCCCCCGGCTTCAGTTCGCTTAATTTCTTTACGGCAGCCATTTTTGCTCCTTTATGTATAAAAAATTCGAAGCGATATTATTTAATTGCTTAACCGCAGTTAAGCATTTTTCCGAAATTTTTGCGGCTTTATCAGCCGCAAAATTCCGGTCGACCGGGCTCTTCCCGATCAAAGCTCCTTAATTATACATAATTATATATGCGCTGTCAAGAAAATTTAACCTATGTTAAGAAAATTTTCCGCAAAATTATTTTCCGGACTTATCGCTCTTCCCAGGCGCCTTGCCTGTGAAATTTCTTATCGCGGCGTATGTCGCGTCGCCGATAACGTGCTCTATCATGCACGCGTCGCGCTCTGCTTCGTCTGCGGGAACGCCGAGCTTCATGAGAAAAGCGCGGATATCCACGTGCTTGCCGTAAATCTCCGACGCGCGCCTCTCTCCCTCTTCGGTCAGACAGATGTGCATGCCTTCGGTGCGTATGTACCCCGCTTCCTGCATCTTCTTCACCGCTTTTGTGACGGCGGGCTGCGACACGCCCAGCCGGCGCGCGACTTCGGATCGGTGCACGGGACCGCCGCCGAGCGCAAGCACGTGCACGGCTTCGAGATAATCTTCCACAGACTGTTCCGTTCTCATAAGCGTATTATACCCTACGCGGCGTCCTTTGTCAAGCCGACACCGTTCAGCATTTTTCGGCAATACTGAGAATAAGTCTTTCGGTGTCCTCCCAGCCCAGGCATGGGTCGGTTATTGACTTGCCGTAGACGTGGTCGCAGCCGATGCGCTGGTTGCCGCCCACGAGATAGCTCTCTATCATCAGGCCCTTGACGAGCGTTTTCAGCTCGGGATTGTACGAGCGGGAGTGCAGCACCTCGCTGGCTATGCGCGCCTGTTCCTTATACTGCTTGTCCGAGTTGGAATGGTTGCAGTCGATGATCGCCGCCGGGTTTTTCAGATCCATTTTGCCGTACATGGCGAGCAGGCGCACGAGGTCCTCGTAGTGGTAGTTGGGCACGCAGGTGCCGTACTTGTCCACGCCGCCGCGCAGTATGACGTGCGCGAGAGGGTTGCCGTTCGTCGTGGCGTCGCAGCCGCGGTATACGAAATTGTGTGACTTCTGCGCCGCGTACACCGAATTGAGCATGACGGTGAAGTCGCCGCTCGTCGGGTTCTTCATGCCGACGGGTATGTCCATGCCGCTCGCCGTCAGGCGGTGCTGCTGATCCTCCACCGAACGCGCGCCCACCGCCTCGTAGGACAGCAGATCGTCGAAATACAGACGGTTTTCGGGGTACAGCATTTCGTCGGCGCCGGTAAGGCCGCTCTCCGCGATGACGCGCAGGTGCAGGCGGCGTATGGCGACGATGCCCTTGTGCAGGTCGGGCGCCTTGTCCGGGTCGGGCTGGTGCAGCATACCCTTGTATCCCTCGCCCGTCGTGCGCGGTTTGTTGGTGTATATACGCGGCACGACGAACAGCCTGTCCTTGACCTTTTCGCTGAGCGCGGCGAGGCGGACGACGTATTCGCACACCGCGTCGGCGTTGTCCGCCGAGCACGGGCCGACTATGACGACGAATTTGTCCGAGCGACCCGTGAAAATATCGCGCAGTTCGGCGTCGCGGCGGCGTTTCAGCTCCGCCCCGGAAGGCGGCAGCGGGTATTCTTCTTTGAGTTCGGCGGGCTCGGGCAGCGCGCCGTTGATCTTCATACTCATGATTGTTATCTCCGTCGGTTAAGTTTACAGCGAAAACACTCCTCTTGTCAAGTCAAAAACTAATCTTCTTTTAATCTTCGCGCGCCCGCTTTTCCAGGATATTGACTTGCAAAAAAAAACGCAATGGTGTATACTGAAAGGGACGGTATGAAAAGCATTTATACTTATTATAAAGAAAGGCTCATCGAAATAAGCGGCAAGAACCGCAGCGTGTTCACGCGGTCGTTCAGCAAGAAGACGGGATACGACCTCGGGAGAGTGCTGGAAAAGGATCTGCCGCGACAGGCCGAATTCGAAAAATTCCTGTGGTCGGGAGGCCGGGAGTCTTTTACGCTGCTCGCGCCTGACATACAGAGTCTGGGCAGGCTGTTCGGACTGGACGAAAAATCCAAAAACATGCAGGCCGAACTTGCCGCAATGCAGCTTACCAGAGAGGAGCGGCATCGCGCCGACCTGAAAAACGCGCGGCTGCTCAGACAGGCGATGACGGCCGGACTGGAAAAGGAAACTTCCGACCTGCGCGCGCTGCAGCGTGAAACGGAGGACATCGAAAAGGAAACGGGCAGGTACGAGCTGTTCGTCGGATATCCTTTCGTGTACGGCGCGGCCAAGGATATACTGCTCAAAGCGCCGCTGCTTTTCTTCCCCGTCGAACTCGAACTTACCGATACCACCGCCGAACTGCGGCTGAAAAAAGGCGAAAGCATACGGCTCAATCAGGCGCTGCTGTACGCGTACGCACAGGCAAAAAAACTGGACACAGAAGAGCTTGTCACCGAATTCGACAACCTCGCGCAGAGCGGGCTGGGTAATTTAAGCGCCGTACTCGCGTACCTGAAAAAATTCGGCGTTCGTTTTGCGCCGCCCGAACATAAGCACATCTACAACTTCCGCAAGTTCCCCGACCCCAAGGGCAGCGAGCAGCCCGCGGTCATGCGCGTGTGCGTGCTCGCGCGGTATTCGCTCGCCAACTCCATATACAGCGATTACTCGGAACTGGAAAAGGGACGGATCACCAACGAAGCGGCGGAAGAGCTGCTGCGGCCGGGCAGACCGGGCAAACGCAAAAAGATCGTCCCGGACAAAAATCATTACATAATAAGCGACCTCGACTATGCGCAGCGCCGCGTCGTCGAGCAGGTGGCCAAGTGCGGCAACATGGTCGTCTACGGCCCGCCCGGCACCGGCAAGTCACAGACCATAGTCAATCTGATCTCCGACGCGCTGTGCAAGGGCAAGAAAGTGCTCGTCGTGTCGCAGAAAAAAGCCGCGCTCGACGTCGTCTACAACCGCCTCGCGGGGCTGTCGGGCAAGGCGATGTTCGTCGTCGACCCGGTCAAGGAGCGCCGTTCGTTCTACGACCGCTGTCTGACGCGGCACAACGCCGTCATGGGCGAAGAGGAATCTGACCTGCTCGTAAGGCGCTACGACGAAGTCACCGATCTGCTCGCCGCCGAAACCGCGAAGCTGGAAAACATTTCGGGCGCGCTGCTTACCACCGGACCGTTCGGGCTCAGCCTTATGGAGATGTATTACAACTCCTTTATTCCGGGCAAGGCGAGCGGCGACTATGCCGTATACCGCGAAATGCTCAAAGACGACGGAATCATGGCGGCGGATTACGGCGAACTTTCGGGCGCGATTTCCGACGTGCTGGGCGGCAAAGCGGACATATATTATAATTACGTGGAAACGCGCAAGCGCAATCCCTTCGTGCAGCACTTAAAGCGCGGCGTGTCCATAGACACTCTGTCCCGGTCGCGCGCAAGGCTCAAAGAGCTGCTCGCTTCGCGCGCGGCGGTATTCGACGAAGGTTCGCACCCGTACGCCCGGCAGATCCTCGCCCACTACGACAAGCTGGGCGACGAGCGCAACGAAAAGATGCTCATCAAGATGCTGGCGGCGTACGAGCACCCCAAGGCCAACGATTTCCTGCAGACGAGCAAATTCGCCTTCCCGCTCTACCCCGTCGCAAAAATCATGATGAACGCCAAGGAAAAGGAAGTCGGCGAAACGTATTACGCGACCAAGCGCGCGCTGGAAAAATTCGTGCGCGACTATGATTTTCTCAAAGACGTGCTTACGTACGACGGCTGGTCGATGGCGGTCAGCGCGGTGCTCGAGGGCAACGAAGCGGCGCTCCGCAATCTCAGGGCGGCGCTGGCGGACTACGTAAAGGTCAGCGATCTGCACCTCAGTCTCGACAACTTCTCGGACACAGAAAAGAGCGTGCTCAAATTCGCGTACAAGACTACGGACAGCTATACGGCGTATAAAGAAATCATAAGCAAGCTGCTGCCGCTGAGAATCTATCACGAGATAACCAAGTACGAGGACACGATGAAGGCCGAACTGTCGCTGTCCGTGGACTTCGAAAGCATAAAGTCGCGGATCGCTGCGCTCTTCGCGGAGCAGAAGGAACTGGCCAAAAAGATATGCGCGCAGTCCTTCGTCGGCGAATACAAGCGGCTGTTCGAGCGCGGCAAGAACAGCAAGGACTATCTTTATCAGATATCCAAAAAACAGTCGTTCTGGCCGCTGCGGCGCACCATGGACGTGTACGGCGAATATCTGCTCACTCTCTTCCCCTGCTGGCTGCTCTCGCCCGAGAACGTTTCCTCCATACTGCCGCTGAAAAAGAATATTTTCGACCTCGTGCTGTTCGACGAGGCCAGCCAGGTGTTCATTGAAAACACGCTGCCCGCGATCATACGCGGCAGGAACATAGTCGTCGCCGGCGACGCCAAGCAGCTCCGCCCCACCGCCACCTTCATGCGCAGATATATGGGCGGCGCGGACGACGAGGATCTCAGCATGCAGGCGGCGCTCGAAGTGGAGAGCCTGCTCGACCTCGCAGTGGCGCGTTTCGACAGCGCCAACATAACGTACCACTACCGCAGCGCCAGCCGCGAACTGATCGACTTCTCGAACAAGGCGTTCTACGAAGACAGGCTGCGCATTTCGCCCAACGTGACCAAATCGGTCAGGAACAAACCCATCGTGCGCATTAAGGTGGACGGTCGGTGGGAGAACCGGAAGAACGAAACGGAGGCGCGCGAAGTCGTCGCGCTCATAAAGAAGCTGATCAAAAGCGGCCGGAACCGCGATACCATCGGCGTGATTACGTTCGGCAGCGAACAGCAGGGCTGCATAGAGGACATGCTCGACCGCGAATGCCGCGTCGACGCCGAATTCCGCACCGCGCTCGCCAGGGAAACGGCGAGAAAAGAGGACGGTCAGGACGTCGGTTTCTTCGTCAAGAACATCGAGAACGTGCAGGGCGACGAGCGCGACGTCATCATCTTCTGCGTGGGCTATGCCGTCGGCGAAAACGGCAGGGTCAACGCGCACTTCGGTTCACTGTCGGCGGACGGCGGAGAGAACAGACTCAACGTCGCGGTCACCCGCGCGAAGAAAAAGATATACGTCGTCACGAGCATAGAGCCGGAAGAACTCAAAGTGGACACATCCAAGAACAACGGTCCCCGTCTGTTCCGCGCTTACCTGTCCTACGTCCGCGCGGTCAGCGCCGGCAAGAAGCAGGAAACGGAAGCGCTGCTCTCCGCGCTCTGCCCTCCCCCCGCCGCCGCGAAAAGCGCGCTCGCCGTCCCCGTCGAGCAGCAGATCGCCGACAGGCTCGCCGAGCTCGGCTATACGACGGAAATAAACCTCGGCGAAGGCGCCACGCGCATATCCGTCGCGGTGTACGACAAAAAGTCGGACAGATACGTGCTCGGCATTCAGCTCGACCGCGCGCTGTTCGACGGTTCGCAGTCGGCGCTCGAACGCGACGTGTTCGCCGCCAGATTCCTTGCCCAACGCGGCTGGAAGATCATGCGCGTGTGGAGCCGCGACTGGTGGCACGACTCGAAAGGCGTCATTGCCGACATAAAGCGGACGCTCGACCGCATCCTCGGTACCGACGTAAACCCGCTTCCCGCAAAAAAAGAAGAGACGTAAAATCCGCCCGCAATCCAAAAACTCGTGAAAAATCAAGACTTTTTGGATCAGAATCCAAAAAATGTCCTGGATCGGACGGCAATTGCCGACACGGAAAAACTCCGGAAGGTTATCCTTCCGGAGTTTTTATTACGGTTTCGGTCAAACCTTGCAGGTGCGCTTACCACAGTTCGGGATGGCGTTTGCAGCGCACTACGATCCATACTATGCCGGCCGCGCAAATCAGTCCGACGACGATGTCGAGCCAGATGAGCCAGACGTTCCACAGAGGTATTATGGATACGACGCGGCTGTTGGACGACAGACCGTTCATCGCGACGCTGTTGGCGACGGAGTACAGTATGTTGTGCGAAGCGTTGCGCACGTAAGTCATGATCTGCGGATCGGAAGCGTAGCCGTCGATGATGTATCTCGATTCGCTGGAGTTCATCCACAGGTCGGTGCCCGCCTGAAGGCCGGCTTTGATATCCATGTACGCTTCGAGTCCGGCGTTATCGGTGATGATGCAGCCGATGAAGCCCCACTCGCCGCGCAGCACGTTCTGCTGCAGGTTGGAGTGATGTCCGCACCATGTCGTACCTATGCGGTTGAACGCGTTCATGACGCCGGTAGCTCCGCCGTCCTTGACGGCATGCTCGAACGGAGTCAGGTAAATCTCACGGATGGCCTGCTCGGTCGCGAACGTGGATATACCGTCTTTGGAACCCTTGATTCCGTTGGTTTCATCGATGACGCCTTCAGTGTCGTTGAGCGCGAAGTGCTTGATGTAGCACACGAGCCCCTTGGACTGAGCGCCTGCGACGACGGACGCGCCGATCCTGCCGCCGAGGAAGCCGTCTTCGCTGTAATACTCGAAGTTGCGGCCGGAGTACGGCGTGCGGTGCGTGTTCATTGCGGGAGCGTACCATGCCTGAACGTTGGCGTACATCGCGTCGTTACCGACCGCGACGCCCATTTCGTTGGCAAGCTCGACGTTCCAGGTCGAAGCCACGACGACCTCGGTAGGGTAAGCCATACCGCTGCTGCCGCCGATGAGCGTCGCGGAGATGCCGGCGGGGCCGTCCTTCGCGGTCGTGGCAGGCATGTTGAGCGCCTGGTTCTCGGGAGTGCCGTAGCCGCCCATTCTGATCATATCCATCATGTCGGAAGCGGTCAGATTGTCGAGGAAGTCGTACCACGCGTCGCTGTCGTAATCGAGTCCGATGAGCGTCGCGAGGTTAAGGCCGTCGGTGACTGCGGCGGACGTTGTGGGCATTTCGAAGGAATCCTTGTCCTCGGTGTACTGAGGCGCCAGCGAATCGATCATATCCTGCGAGAACGACTTGTAATGCTCGCCCTTCTCGTTCGTGCTGTCGCAGAATGCGGTCGGGAACGTACCCGTCCAGTCGTCTCTCGTGAGATATTCGAAACCGTTGCCGTCCGACCAGTTGGTCAGATCCGCGGTTTCGAACTGATTGGTGATCTCCGTGCCGGTATCCTGATCGACGGAGTACGTCGTATCGTCGAAGCGATCGTTATGCCAGCGGTAAGCGAAAGCGGCGTCGCCGTTCTCGGTCATGCCGTCGGACGTGTCGTAACCCTTGGCGGCGAGTATGTTGTTAAGCGCGTCGTGGGCGTCGGTGCCGACCGCGAAGTAGTAGTCGCCGTCATCGACGATATACGTTTCGGCATTGTTCGCGTCGTATGCGCGCAGCTCCTCTTTGTCGATCTCTATGGTAACGGTTTCGTCAGCACCCGGAGCAATTTCGCCCGTCTTGGCGAATCCGACGAGTTCGACGGAAGCCTTCTCTACGCCGTTGGTCTTGTCGTATTCGGTGTAAGGCGACTGCATGTAGATCTGCACCACCTCTTTGCCCGCAAAAGTGCTGCCGGAGTTGGTCACTTTGACGCTGACGACGAACTTATCGTCCTCGGGAGTCACGGTGAAATCGGAGTAGGAGAACGTCGTATACGACAGACCGTAGCCGAAAGGATACTGCACCGTTTCCGCATAGTCGTATTCGCCTACGTTCGTCGTGCCGAGCACGGTGTCCTCGTATCTCGTTTCGTAATAGCGGTATCCGACGTATATTCCCTCGGCGTATACGATGTACTGATCCGCCTCGTTGGCGTAGGAAGCGCTCGACGGCGAGTTGGAAATCCAGAAGTTCGCGCCGGCGTTCTGCGCCGCGGGAGAGCTGTTCGCGTCGTACGCGTACGTGTCGACGAGCCTGCCGGAGGGCACGACCTCACCCACCAGAGCGTCCGCCACCGCGTAAAGACCCGTCTGTCCCACGCCGCCTATCCACAGCGCGGCCTTGATGTTCTCGTAATCGTCCAGCCAGCCCAGCTCGAGCGCGTTGTTGGCGTTGATGAGGACGATGACGTTGTCGAACGCGGCGTTGACCGCATTCAGCATATCCACCTCTTCGGTGCTCAGTTCGAGGTAGCTGCCGCTGTTGCCCTCTACGTTTTCGGTCTCTCCGAAGTTGACTGCCGTAAGGTCGGAACCCTCGCCGCCGGAGCGGGCGATGACGACAATCGCCGCGTCGTTATATTCGGAGAACGTCGAGCCCGCCGCGGACTGCACGTCCGCCCAGGGCACTTCATTGATGGCGAACTGTCCGCCGCGCCAGTTGGGAGAGCTGCGCTCGTAGCCCTCGTCGTCGTTCTTGTTCTTATAGAAATCCCAAAGCGTCTGGTTGACTTCGAGGTTCACCCCCTCGAGCGCGTCCTTGAGAGTGGGCGCGGTCGAAGTGTCTATGGAACCCGAACCGGTGCCGCCGTAGACCATATCCACCGAAGATACGGAGAACAGGCTCACCTTCGCTTTGTCGCTTGCGCTCGTCGTCAGCGGCAGTCCGCCGTCGTTTTCGAGCAGCACCATGCCCTCTGCCTCTATGTCGCGGGCAACCTGACCGTTATGCTCGTTTAGAGCCGTCTCGGTTTCGAAGTCGCTTGCGTAATAAATATCGTTGACTTCTTCGTTTTCGTCGATCTTGACGATCGTGTAAGTGTCGTGGTTGAAAAACCTGCTGATAAGCGTGCTCCAGTTCTGCGCGATGACGTTTGCCACGATCAAAGACGCAACGACGATCACGATGATGGGAATCAGTATCGCCATGAACAGCTTATTGCTCATCTTCTTCTTTTCTGACATCTTCTTTCATCTCCTTTTATATTGCTTTCCGTCGGCGGCGCCTGCTGCGGAAAGCTTACCCGCATTATAAAAAAAGCCCCTTGGTTTTTCAAGGGGCATCAGCATAAGTCTGCTTTTTTTCGGCATATTCGTTTATTTGTCCAGCGGAAACAGCAGGTCGAGGTTGAAAATATCGTCCTTCTGCGACATCGACATCTCCCCGCCGTACTTCTCGGTTATCATACGTATGATCTTCACGCCGTAGCCGTGCGCACGCTTGTCCGCCTTCGTCGTGATCGGCAGCCCGTCCGCGAATTTCAGCGGCTCCGGGCAGTAGTTGTAAATGTGTACGGACAGGAATGTTCCGGAGGTGCGCACGATGAGTCCGATGACGCGCTTTTCCTTGTCCTGCACCTTCATGAGCGCTTCCGCGGCATTGTCTATCGCGTTGCCGAACAGCGAGTAAATGTCCGTTTCGCTCATGAAATTCAGCTTTTCCCCGTCGGCGATGCACGTCAGCTTTATGCCGTTCCTGCTGAACGACATGGTTTTTTCGGTTATGATGACGTCGAGCGCTTCACAGCCCGTCTTGACCACGCTGTCATATATGGAGATGACGTTCTCTATCTCGCTGATGGACTGCTCGTCCAGCGAGCTGCTGCGGCCTATCCCGCGTATCTGATGCTTTAAGTCGTGACACTTGACGTTGATGTAATCTATGTTGTCCTTGACAACGGCGTACTGCTTCTTTTCCTGCTCCCACATGAGATTGACCGCGTCGAGTTCCTGTTTGAGCTGCCTGCGCGACAGCAGTCCGAACTGTATGCACAGCGCGAGCAGACAGCAGATTATGGTCAGCACGGATACTATGCTTATATAGAAAGGGTCGCTGAAATCGTAGCTGTAATAAGTTACGAGCGCGTTGAACACTATGGCGACGAGTACGATGATGGCGGACAGCATGAGCAGGGATTTGCTGACGACGCGCAGATCCTCGTCCTTTCTGATCATGCGGCCGAAGATGAGAAAAGTCAGCCAATATACTATGGCGTAGCTGTCGAAATACAGCAGACCCGAAATCATATTCGTCATCTCCTGCATGCGGTCGCCGTATACCTCGACGGGCATTCCCTCGTTTATGCGAGTGACGACGACGAGAAAGTTATATACTTCGAAGGAAACGTGCTGCACCGTATATGCGGCGATGGCGCAGAAAAAGATGTTCAGCCACGATTCGTTGTAACAGAATTTCAGACACAGCACGGTGACAGCGAAAATACTCAGAAACAGCACCGAAGAGAAAAACGCGTTGTATCCGAGTATGGGCAGCGCGAACGACACGCCTTCGCATACGACGCACAGACCGGCAAAACGCAGCGGATAATATTTCCGCTTTTTCAGGCGGAACGTGAACAGCCATTCGGCGATGAGCAATTCGGCGGTGAATATGGACTTATACCAGAACAGCGCGGTAGGCTCATACATACTCGCCCCTCCCGATGTACTCGTTGAGCGCCTTCATGAACTCGCGCTTTTTGGAGTGGCTGACGGAAAGGTCGTCGCCGCCCACGGTCACCGTAAAGCCGCTGACGCGGGTCACATATCTGAGATTGACGAGGTAGCAGCTGTTGCAGCGCACGAACCAGTTCTCAGGAAGCATCTGCTCCACGCTGCGCAGCGAGCCGTACGCCGAATAATCGCCTTCCGTCGTGTGGTACACGATGGAGTGTTTCATTATTTCCACGTATTTTATCTGCGAAGATTTCAGCCGCACCGTGCCGTTTTACGTCTTGGCGAAAATATCCTGCTCCGCCGTGCTTTTCAGCCTTTCGAGCGCGCGGTCGAGTTTCAGGGCAAACGAAAAATACTCCACCGGTTTCACGATGAAGTCAAGCGCGTCGACTTCGTAGCCTCTGACCGCGAAGTTGGCCATATTCGTAACGAAAATAAGCGTGACGCTGCTGTCGAGACGGCGCAGCTTTTTTGCCGCTTCCATGCCGTCGAGATCGGGCAGCTGTATGTCCATAAAAACTATGTCGAATCTCGATCTGTAATTTTCGAGAAAAGAGACCGCGTCATGATAGCGGCATACGGAGAATTCTACCCCTCCCCGCTTCGCGGACGCATACTTATCCAGACAATTGCTCAGAATCGCTGCCGCAGCATCCTCGTCTTCCACTATCGCGACGTTCACCATTTGCGTATTCTCCCTTTCGTTTTTTATATTCTAACAATAATCGAAAGGGTTTGTCAAGCGATGAAAAACGCGGTCACAGGAAGGTGACGAATTTGATCGAATACGCGTCGCATGCGACGTATGCGTCGCGAGCAGGCTGCCGGAGCACGACGTACTGCGATGTGACCGCGTATATTATTCCGGTCTGGCTCACGGTATTGGACGAACCCACGAGGAAGTCTATTCTGACGCTTTTGCCCACGTTCATGAGAAAAAGCTGCTGAAACGAGCCGCGGAAGGGCTGAGCGTCGAGATCCGGAAGATTTTCGGGTATTACTATCGGCATATTCTCTCCTTGTCAGGTCAGATAATAGTCGGAGGTCGGCGCATAGAAACAGTGGTCGCCTATGCGCGTGTAAAAGTATCCCACCCCGCTCGGGAAATTGGCGGGGCAGACGTCCGAGTACGGATTGAAAAACCACAGCGAGTTTCCGACGGCGCCCAGTCTGCCGCCGGACAGCGCCCAGTCCGCAATTTCGTAGTGCACCGGCTCGGGCGCGATATTGTATATATTCTGCGTCGGGTGCGACACGCATTCGAACTGTCTGGCGGCGAATATGACGTCGCGAGGAGAGTTGTACCGCCCGTACTCGCCCTCGCGCAGGCGCACGCGGTTCATTATTACGGACGCCACCGCACGCATGCCCGCGTCTCCCTCCCCGCCCGCCTCGCATTTTATTATTCTCGCCAGCAGCTCGTGCTCGTTCATGCGCCCTCCGTCTATTTATATGCCCCGGCGAAGTGCGGCGTGACAAGCGCAAAAGCGGAGAGCCGGATACGCTCCGGTTCTCCGCTTGCCGGTTGTTATCATCAGGTAGCGAGCAGTCCGGCCGCACGCAGATTGGCAAGCAGCTCGTTGAACTGCGTCACGATGTCGCCGGTACCCGTCGCATCGGTCACGGCGGCGGCCTGCGTCGTGGGGCCGGTTGGACCGGTAGGTCCCGTCGGGCCCGTT
>ULSO01070135.1_pt1 | contig 14325 bp, 8 predicted proteins | sample 1956701 | NCBI WGS metagenome assembly ULSO01 (sample SAMEA4835708, study PRJEB28245) | human gut metagenome | biome: gut microbiome; material: fecal sample | place: Denmark | collected 2008 | reverse complement strand
ACCCGCCGTAGAGCCGCCGCCATCCACAGCCCCGCGCACAGCGCCGCGGTGAGCGCCAGTCCCGCCGCCCCGGCAAATATGATTTTTATTCGTATAAAAAATCTCCGGCAAGACAAGTCTTACTCGGAGATTTCTCCCGTTTCCGATACGATTATTTAAATATTATTGCAATCCCATACGACGGACAGGACGTCGGTATTCCACAATTCGTTCCAATCTGCCGGACGGCTTGCCGCTTCGCAGTATATCGTCAAATCATAACATCCCGAAAATACACTTTCACCCATACTCGTTACGCTCTCGGGAATTACTATTTCCGTAAGCCCGCGGCACCGTTCGAATGCATAATGGCCTATGCTTTGCAATGTTTCGGGAAGGATTATGCTCTCAACAAACGAGCATCCCGAGAATGCGCGTTCCCCTACGCTCTCACACACGCTGTCCGCAGCAAAATTTATCGCAGTAACACGGTCACACGCAAACATATATGCAGGAATTTCTTTTACTTCTGCGCCGAAATTAACGGTTATTCCGTCACTGTACTGTCCGACGTCGCCGAATATAGCCGAACCGGACATATTATCGAGAGCGATTGCGTTATAATTTATTTCTTCCAAAGCATAACAGCCGGAGAACGCAGAAGGGTCGATATACTCCGTTCCCGACGGTATTGTGATGCTTCTAAGGGAACCGCATCCTCCAAAAGCCATAAATCCGATACTTGTCAGTCTTTCCGGCAAAACCGCGCCTTCGAGATTGATGCAATTATTGAAAGCGTAGTCGCCGACAAACGTGACGCTTTCGGGAAACGTTATTCCGGTAATACCGCTGCAATTATAAAACGCATAATTCCTTATATTTGTCACCCCTTCCGGAATCACAACATCTCCCGCAACTTCATTTCCTTCTATATAAAGATTGTTACATCTCAGATTATTGCCGTCCAACGTACACCAATCAGCAATCGTACCTTCAAAATAAATCGTATCTATGGCGTCTATCACATTATTTCCGACATACACATAGAAGGCGTCTTCTCCGACCGTACCGACGCTCGCCGGAATAACAACGGACTTTAATCCTGTGCCGTAGAACGCACGGGAGCCTATGTTTTGCAGACTGTCGGGAAGCACGACACTGTCGATTGCGCGGAAACCGGCAAAAGCATTGTTGCCTATACTTGTTACCCCGTCGGGGATGACAAGTTCTCCCTCTATACGTTTGCCGCCTATGTATACATTACCGGAATTCCACGATAAACCGTCATATGACGGGCGCTCTATATTGCACCAATCGGCAATTTCTCCCTCGTAGCATACCGTCTCCACCGAGCCGAAAACGAGAGCGCCGATGTATTCGATACTTGCCGGCAACGTAAGGCTGTTCAGATCGTAGCCGTAAAATATGTAATCGTTTATACGGGTCGTGCCTTCGGGGACGACAAGATCAGTCAGCAGTTCCCCGTTGACATAAAATTCTCCGCCGAAAAGCGTATAAATATAATCGTAATGAGGGATTTCCAATCCTAACAGTTTCGTAATATCGCCGGTGAAATAAGTCCGGTCAATAGATCCGATAGCAAATCCGCGATAACCTATGTATTTCAGATGATCGCCGATGTGCAATTCGGAAATATCGCAGTGACTGTTATCTGTATAAAACGCGCTTGCTCCGATGTAACGAACACTGTTCGCGACAACTATTTTTTCCAAACCGCTGATTCCGAAAAAAGCGTTGTTTCCAATATGCGTAACGCCTTCGGGAATAATAAGTTCGCTGCCGGGATCATCTATATATCCAGTTATCGTACAGGTATCGGCAGTCGAATTATAATAAAAGTTTTCAAAACCGGACGCGGAATCAAAACGCGCGGTATACGTTACATTACGCCCCGGCATATCGAACGTGTAATTTTTGTCGGTCGACACAAGCGTCGCACCGTCGTACCAGCCAGCAAATTCGTATCCGATATACTCCCGCGCGGTAACTGTCACGGTTTCTCCTGCGGAATATATTCCGTATCCGTCCACATCGCCTTTTCCAGCGTATTCGGCTTTTGGCATAAAAAGATACTTTTCCGCGGGAATCGCCGGCGGGTCGTCTGCATTATCTCCGAAATCGTCGTCCGGATTCGTAGGTTCGGTAGTATCGGTATCGCCACCGTAATCCGGATTTGCGGGAATATCGCTGTCGCCGTCCGGGTCGGTTTGATCGGGATTCTGATTGCCCGGATCGGTCTCGTTGCCGGCATTCGTCGTGCCGTCCGGAATTACGGGTTCCGTCTGCTCGCTTCCGGGCGGAACGGTTTCCGTCGGGGTTCCGCATGCCGCGAAAAATACCATGCATACGAGGACTGCCGCTGTAAGCAACAATACTATCATATATAGCGCTTTGCGTTTGCTCATAAGTACCTCCGAATAACTTGTATGATACTATTGTAGCATTTAACCCCCCCCCGTCAAGCAAACCTCACCGGAATTCTTAAAAACCCCGCGGAAAAAATCCGCGGGGGTTCGGATACGACGGCCGGGTCAGACCGCGCCGACGATTTTGTGCGGGACGTAGCACTCGTCTATATATGCGACGTCCTCGTCGGTAAGTTTTATGCCGAAAGCGCCGACGGCGTCGTCGAGATATTTCTCTTTGGTGGCGCCTATTATCGGCGAGGAGATGCCTTTCGCGAAATGCCATGCGAAGGTTATCTGCGTCATTGTCGCGCCGTATTTATCCGCGAGCTCTTTTATGCGCGCGGCGATCGCCTTATCCTGCTCCTCGGTGGAATCGTATTTGCCCTGCGCCACCTTGTCCGTGTGGCTGCGCATGGTGTCCGCCTCCCAGTTCGGGCGGGCGCACCTGCCTGCCGCCAGCGGGCTGTACGGCGTAAGCGCGACGTTCATCTGCCTGCAGATCGGAATGAGTTCGCGCTCGTCCTCGCGGTAGAGCGGATTGTAATGATTCTGCATGGAAACGAAGGGCGTCCAGCCGTTGTCGCGCGCGGCAAGCTGCATATTGTAGAACTGATAGCCGTACATTGCGGACGCGCCGAGAGCGCGCACCTTTCCCGCTCTGACCAGTCCGTCGAGCGCTTCCATCGTTTCCTCGATGGGAGTGCCGTAATCGAAGCGGTGAATGATGTACAGATCGAGATAGTCGGTGCCGAGGCGTCTGAGCGTGCCGTCGATCTCGCGCCCGATCGCCGCTTTGGACAGATTGCCTTCGTTGAAATATACCTTGGACGCGAGCACTACCTTATCGCGCGCGACGTTGTTTTTTATCGCCCTGCCGAGGTACTCCTCGCTCGTGCCCGCGGAATAGCAGTTCGCGGTGTCGAAAAAGTTGATGCCGAGATCGAGAGCGTGCTTTATGATAACCTCGCTCGTGTCGGGGTCGAGCGTCCATGCGTGCATTTTGCTTGCCGGATCGCCGAAGCTCATGCATCCGAGGCAGAAGCGCGAGACCTCTATGCCGCTGTTTCCAAGTTGCGTATATTCCATAAAATAATACCTCCGTAGCTTGTTTTGCGAGTGTATTATATCACCCCGCCGCCGTCTTGTAAAATACTTATTTGTTATCGCGCCTATGCGCAAAAGATATAAAACAGGTGCCGGATCGCTGAGGGGATGAAATCCGGCACCTTTTATATCGCTCGGAGCATTGCCCCGTCGACGTCATGTAATCCACATGTTTATGCGGATTTCTTTATTGCGCTTCTTATCGAGAAAAAGCCCCAAAGAGCGAATGCCACTACGGCTACGACATCCACGACGATCATTATTATCATCCAATACGGGAGACTATAAACGATAGTAACGCCTTCTCCAAGACCGTTCATTGCATTACTGTGCGCGACGGTATACAGAATATTTTTTGTCGCGTTTCGCATTGCCCAGAGATGCGATGCGGTTACAGCATTGCCTTTGATGTCAGGTTGCTTGTCCTGTATCAGGTTGAGATCGCCGCCTGCTCTGATCATCTGATTCGCAGGCATGTGATCATAGGTATTGTAATCGGAAATGACCATGCCAACAAACCCCCATTCGTCGCGCAACAATCCGGTAAGCAGTTCGTAACAACCGCCCGTCCAGACAGTACCGATACGGTTGAACGACGACATAATGGCGTGCGTCTGTCCGACTTTTACGACAAGCTCGAACGGCTTGAAATATATCTCTCGCATCGTCTGTTCGGACGCCCATGTGGCGATACCGCCGCGATGAGTTTCCTGATCGTTCAGTGCGAAATGCTTTACATACGTATAGACCCCTTTTGACTGCGCGCCGAGCACCGTATTGGCACCCATTATGCCTGAAAGATAGCCGTCTTCACTGTAATACTCCCAGTTTCTGCCGCTGAAGGGAGACCGGTGTATGTTGACGGCAGGAGCATACCAGCCGCTGTAAGGGACCCCGTCGCCGCGTTCGTTGCCGAAAAGCGCTTCATTGCCCACAGACACACCCATATCGTATGCCAGCTGCTTATTCCAGGTTGCGCCGATGACACATTCCGAAGCATAGAAGCATGTATCGTATACGGGAGGATTAGCAACGGACATGAAATTAGTGAAACCTGCGGGACCGTCCGGATCCGTGGTTTTCGGTTTACTTATATTCTGTATGGCTGCCGTATTGAAATTGCCTGTACCGATCAGATAAGCCATTTGTTCGAGAGTCAGCTGATCGAGGAGCTTATCCCACATCGGATCATCATAATCCTTCCCTATAAGTTCGTAAAGCTGTAACGCTTCGTCCTGCGGAACTTCGCCGAGACTGTATTTCGGACGTTCGGCTCTGTACCAAGGCTTATCCCTGTCGAGATTTCTGCCGCTGCCTATGTAAGCTTCCTCTGTGAACATGTCGATAAAACTGCGCGAAACTTCTTTATCCTCAGCGGTCGGAACGGACGGATAATTCATCCAGCCGTCGCGAGACATCAACGTTGCCGAAGTATCTCCGAAATGTGCGCTGACATTATCGAAACGGTTTTCTACATTCTTCCCCTTTTCGGTTTCGCTGTCATAGCGATAGCCGCCATCTGGCACTGTGAACGAATACTCGAACGCCGAATCACGCCATGCGTTATTGGCATCCGTCCCCAAACGAACTACATACGTGCCTTCATCCAGCTCGTAGCCTTTGAAACCGTTGCCGTTGGCATCGTCATAATCGTAAGACGCCATATCCGAAACTTTAAGAGAAAGAGTCACTTCTCCGTCGCCACCCGGAGCAAGCGTTTCCGTCTTTGCAAAGTCTCCGAGAACGACATGCGCTTTTTCTATTTTACCTGCGGTGTACGGTGAAGTATAATACATCTGTATCACGTCTTTGCCCGCATAATCTTCACCCGTATTTTTTACGTTGACGGTTATCTTAATGGTATCGTTCATGCCGAGCACCGCACCGGCTGCCGGAGATACGTTCGTTACGGTCCATTCGAAATCGGTATAGCTTTTGCCGTAACCGAACGGATAGACCACCGCGTCATCGTACCACGAATAATCGCCTGACGAAAGAAATTCGGTATAACCGCGAGTTTCGTAATAGCGATAGCCTATATATATGCTCTCTTCGTATTCAACAAAGTGTTCTTCTGTGGCGCCGCCGTTCACGGTATAGACGTTTCCGGTCGTCGATCCGTTGGTACCGAAATTCTGCCATGTCGGATCGTTTTCAAATAACCTTGCATAAGTATCGACCAGGTGTCCGGACGGCGTTGCGCTGCCGTTCAGCAACCTGCCGAGCGAAGCGATGCCTGTCCCTCCCGGGCTTCCGATCCAAAGAGCGGCGTCGATGTCATAGCTTCCGTCGGACAGAAATCCCAGTTCCATGGGAGTGCTGCTGTTTATGATAACTATGACATTATCGAAATTTTTTGTAACTTCGGTCAGCAAAGCCTTCTCGTTATCATCGAGTTCGAGATAGTGCTGGGTCTCATCGCTTCTGCCCGAGGTATTTATCGAAGTGCGCGGAAGATCATATCCTTCGCCGCCGATACGGGAGAAAACTACGATCGCAGCATCGTTGAATTCGGCATAGCTGTTTTTAACGGACTGAGTATATGCCGTCAACTCGGTTTCGCCTGTAGGAAACCCTGTCGGCAGATCGCCCATTCCGGGGCTGTTGCCTCTGCCCGATCCAGACGCGCTGCCAGAATAAAAATCCCATAATTCGGAATTCACAATGTAACCTGCTTTTTCAAGACTGTCTTTTATGGTCACGGCATTTTCTGAGTCCATCGAACCGCTGCCCGAGCCGCCATAGACGAGATTGACGGAATTTTTGCCGAATACGCTTAATTTCACCGGATCGGAAGCGTCGGAGGCAAGAGGCAGAACTCCATTATTCTCAAGGAGAACAAAACCTTCTTCCGCTATACGCTCGTTGAGAGCATTGGCCGCTTCGAGAGCATCGGCCTTATTTTCCAGCCCTTCGTCAGGCTTAAATCGGTAATACTCGTCACGACTTCCGATATATTCCGTACGGTAATCGCCGAACAGTGTGTTGAATGTATTTCTGATCAATGTCACCTGCGTTATTATCAGCGATACAACGAGCAGAAACACGAGTACGCCCGTCGTGACAAGTAACCATACGCGGTTATTTTTCCATACAAACCGCAGCCCATTCAGTATTTTTTTCATAAACACCTCTTATTTGCCGTACAGATTATAAACTTTCGGACGCCAGGAAAGTTCTGCCGACGAATCGTCTATCTCCACGTAATCGATTTCCGGACCCGCCGTCTGTCCTCCGGGACGGTAAGTGTTTTCGCCGATCGTTATTCTTATGATATTTTCTCCCTCGACGAGATCCACCGTGCCGAAAGAAAGCGGCTGAAAGTCACCGATCTGCTCTTCCTCTTCGGATCCCTTTATCTCTACGCTGCCGTAAGCGATTTTATTGCCATTAACAGATACTTTGAACTGCTCGTCTGTATACGTATGCGTGCCGGCTTCGCTGGCCACGCAGATTACGAGCGTACCCTGCGCGTCGGAATCCGAATATATGACGAAATCAACGAACAGCTCCTCTTTATGCATATATCCGAGACTGAAACCGTTACTTGCTTCGGCACGCGTAGCTATCATCTGTACGCCTCCGTTGTCGCTCGAATATCCCGCGCCCTGTTTGCCTGTAAGGTCGATATACTCCGCCTCGAATCTGTTCGTCTGTACTTCGACGTCAAGCACGGTCAGGTAAGCGTCCACGGTAACGGAATCGTATTCGGTGTTCTCCGTTTCGACAAAGCCGGACAGAGTGGGTTCGTCAGCCGGCGCCGGCGTATCGGTTATATTCACGACATAGGCTTTAACGCGGAAATGCAGCGAACCGGACGTGGAATTAAGCGCAGTGCCCGTCACGATGCCCGTTTCCTCAAACGTCAGGCCTACAGGCAGCGGCAGGCTGTTCACGGCGACAAACGAGTATCTTGTCGCTATTTTTTTATCCTCGTCATATACGATCTGGGAAGCCGTAAGATTTGCAGAATACGGGGTTCCCACCGTCGCGGTTTCGAGCCGTATCTCCGTCTGTTCGTAAACTATCGTATCGCCGACGATAACAGCGCCTGCCCCGACCGTAATAGTAAATTCGGCTTCTGCATCCGCATAGCCCTCTGCAGTTGCAACTACCGTGAATTTATGATTATCTACGCTTGAGAGAGGCACCCCCGTAATGGCGCCTGCAGAGTTGAGAGAAAGCCCGGACGGCAACGAGCTGTTTTCTTTCAGCCGGTAACTCACATCGTTTATAACATCGGAAGTTATTGCCACGGATTGGGAGTAAGCCTCGCCTACCGCGGCGTCAGGCAGCTGTTTGCCGGTATATCCCATGTCTCCCAGCTCGATTACGAGAACGAACTCCGCGATTACGCTTTCTTTGCCCTCGGCGCTTGCCATAATCTCGATGGTTCCGTCCGATTCACTCCACGACTCTGTCGGAGTACCGCTCAGCGTTCCGTCAGTGCCGAGAGTAAGTCCTTCGGGCAGATAGCTGATGCACTCGTATGTTATATCGTCGCCGCCCGTCGCCGTTGCCACGGATGCGCTGTATGCGGTACCGACTTTTCCGGTAGTCAGCGTACCGTTTTCGTATTTAAGCGTCTCGTCTCCGCATGATGTGAACACAAAAACGGACAGTACCGTAAGCATGCAGAGGACAAGACAAGTTATTCGGAATAATTTTTTCATATAAACCTCTAAAAGATATTAGTGCGATGACAGTACACGGCGGCAGATTGTCAGTCTGCCGCCATGCGTATCGTTTTACCTATATCGAAATCCGAAAATTATCGGTTTTTCGAGCCGCGGAGCAATTTGATGACAAGGCCCGCAACTGCCGCAACGAGACCGAGTCCCGCGATGATTACGATTGCTACGGATAATCCGATCAGGCTGCCGAAGTTTTCGTCGTCAGTGACTGTAAGTTCGTCAAGCGCGTTCTGAAGCGCTTCGATCTGCGATTTGAGCGCGGTATCGTTTGCTCCCGCACTGTCGAGCTGCGATCCGAGAGACTCCAGTTGTGTTTTAAGTTCTTCGATCTGCGCTCTGAGTGCAGCATCGTCGTAATTATTCAGCGCAGCCAGCTTTTCGTCGAGCGCGTTAATCTGTTCAGTAAGCGCGTCGATCTTACCTTCATACTCGGATTTCAGTTGATCGAGCGCTTCCGAGATCTGATCCACTATAAGTTCCGCATCGGAATCGTACACCGTCAGTGTGAAGTAATTGCGCACCGTTGCTGTCCATTCTTCGCCCTCATCGATATCGCTGCTTACGGGAGCAATCTGTATGGAGAATGTTCCCGATTCCGTAGGAGTGCCGCTTATTGTACCGGTTTCCGCGTCATAATCCATACCTTCCGGAAGCTCGCCGTTATGCATAATATACTTGACACCGGAAAGCGCTTCGTCCGCAACGGATATTTCTGTCGCTACATTCTTGACTGCGGTCAGAGATACTGCGCTGTTTGCGTCCGCGCCGCCGGCCGTATATTCCATATCCATATTCTCGATATAATAACCGTTGCGCAGAAGATTGCATTTGAGATATGTATACAGAATATTTTTCGTCGAATTCCAGATTGCGAGCTTATGCGTTGCCGTAAGTGACGCTTCATCGAAAGTCAGCCGTGCGGGAGTAGTGGTAAGTCTGTTGCAAAGACTCATGTCATTTCCTGCTCTGATCATCTGATTGGAGTACATGTGGGTCGAAGAAATATTGGGAGAGTCTGTAACGAATATGCCGCCGTCCATACCCCACTCGTTACGCACGACTTCGGTAAGAAGCTCATAATGAGCGCCGGCCCATACCGTTCCGATACGGTTGTACGAAGTCATTGCGCCGTTGCCGTTGCCGAGTTTAATTGCGTCTTCAAAGGGCTTGAAATAAATCTGTCTCATCGTCTGTTCGTCTGCCCATGTCGCTATACCGTTATTTCCCCGATCCGTTTCCTGATCGTTAAGTACAAAATGTTTCATATTGACGAGAACGCCTTTATCCGTCGCACCTCTGACAACCTGAGAGAGAATGAATCCGGAAAGCGTGCCGCATTCTGAATAGTACTCGAAATTTCTGCCTGAGAACGGTGAACGATGGATATTCGCGCCAGGTGCCCACCAACCGGTAATTTTCGACCAAAGAGCTTCGTTTCCTATCATATTACCCTGTCTGTAAGCGAGCTCTTTGTTCCACGTAGAGGCAATGACGGGCTCTACAGGATACGACACGAAGGGTCCGCCCCATCCGCGTCCTTTAATTCCGACAGGACCGTCATTGGCATCACCGGCGGGGATGCCGAGTCCGTCAATCGCGGTAAGCCATCTGATCTGCATTACATCGATCATCTGCTCGACAGTCATCTGCGACAGGAACTGCTCCCACATCGGATCGTCGTATGATTTGCCTGCCAGCTCGATATACTGTATGGGTGCGGGATCGGATGCCGAATATGCCTGTGCGGAATCCCTGAATTCAGGCGCATCCTCATCCGCGCAATACCACGGAGCATGCCCGGGATTGCCTTCCGCATCCGGATAGCGGGGATTCGCTTCGTCATACCACTCGGCTATTCGCGCCGCGCCTTGTTCCACACCGTCCGCGACAGGAAGCATAAAGTCGTCGAAGAATTCATCGGGTTTAACAAGTTCCGCCTTGCCTGCTTTGAGATATACGGGATCGACATCGGGATATTCTTCCGCAGAATACGCCTCTCCGTCGTGTTCAAAACGGAACCGGGCTTCCCAGAAAGGATCGAGAACGGTATTGTCCGCATCGACATCGAACCAGTAAGGCGTAGTCGGGAAAGTACCTTCCCAATCCGTACGGGACAGCGTACGGTCTTCCATTGCCTCGCTGACGTCATCGAATCTGTTTTCCACGGTGTAATCCGTTTTCCAGTCTTTGGTATAGTTTACTTCGGTATTAAGTCTGAGAGAAATCTTCATAGGATCTTCGGATGCCCATGCGTCATGAGCGTCTTTGCCTATCCAAAGAGTGTAATCTCCGTCGTCAAGTTCCCATCCGCTATGTCCGTTGGTATTTTTGTCACCGAAGTCGTACGAAGCCAGATCGATTGCCCGTATTGTCAGAGTAACCGTGTCTGACTCTCCCGGAGCTATGAGATCTGTCTTTGCGAAATCGCCGAGTTCGACATGGGATTTCTCTATTTTATCGGTTTCGTACGGTGCCGTATAATACATTTCGACAACATCTTTGCCCGACATTGCACTCGTGCTTCTGTTGGTGACTTTGACATCGATCTCAAATGCGTCGTCACTGTCGAATACTATGGGTTGAGTCCAATCCGAAACAGGCATTGCTCCGACTACGCTGCGGCCGACGACCCCCGTGCTTTCATCCTGTGCGACATTACTGTCAAACGTGCCCTGCCGCACTCCGGTAATTTCCCAATCGAAATCGGAGTAGCTCAGACCGTGACCGAAGGGATATACTACGGCATCGTCGTACCAATCCTCACCGTCGGTATAGCCTCGGGTTTCGTAATAACGGTATCCGAGATAAATTCCTTCCTCATACGAAACCTCGTAAAGCGTGCCGCCGCAAGAATTGAAAGTGATACCGTCGTATATCGTACCTTCTTCCGTCGTATACTGGTTACCTTGGCCGAGCTTATTCTGTCCGACCCTGTTATTACCAAAGTTGAACCATGAAGGATCTTTGGTAAAATCGCTGTAATGCGTATCTACGGTGCGACCGGAAGGATTGACTTCGCCTTTCAGGATCTTGCCTATTGCGTCAAATCCGCTGACGCCGCCGCCCGGTATCCAAAGCGCCGATTTGATTTTACTGTATTTTGCATCGTTGAGGAAACCGAGTTCCATTATGTTACTCGTATTGATAAGCACTATGACGTCTTTAATGTCATTGTTCTTCTGAAGCATATCGAGCAATGCAAGTTCGTTCTCGTCCAGTTCAAGATAATGCGCGAAAGGTGTGTTTTCCCTGCCTTTGCCTCCTTTCGGAGTCCATGTTCCGCTGGTTATTTCGTCGCGGGTCGGCCACGCAACGGCATCGTTTCTCGAAGTGCTGCCTTCCACGGTCGTGAAAGAAGCGCGGGAAAGGTCGGTTCCTTCGCCTCCGCTTCTCGTGAACGTAACTACTGCGACATCACCGTATTCGGCATATGTATCGGCCAGGCTTGCAGGATAATCGCTCTGAGGCGTTTCCCCCGTAAAATAGAAGGAGCGATTACTGCTCGGCTTCACTCTTTTGGGCTGAGCATTATAGAACTCCTCAAGCGCCGGGTTGATTGTGTATCCCGCGTTTTTCAAACTGCCCGTAATGGTGATAATCTCACCCATAGTCGAACCCGCGGAGCCGCTGCCGCCCGTCTCGGGATCATACGAGTTTCTGCCGAACAGATTCAGCTTCGTGGTATCCGAAGCCAAAGGCAGCGCTTTGGCACCTTCGCGCTCGGCAATTCCGCTGACTTCGTTTTTAAGTAAGACATATCCCTCCTCAGCCAGCTGCTTACTGAGTGCAAAACCCGCCTCGTAAGTCTCCTGCTGGCTCGAATAGTCCGAATAATACGAAACGCCCTGCCAGCCTGTCGCCGCAGCGGAAACCCGCATGCCCGACTGAAGCATACCGCCGACTGAAATTGCCGCGCACATAATTGCCGTAATGGCAATAAGCAGCAATACTGTCAACGTGTTACGCTTGCTTTTTTGCATCTTTCCTACCTCCAATAAATTCGTGCAAACCATATTCCCCGCTCAACGGATCGAATACGATTTACCTCACTCAGTGTATCACATATACACCGGGTTGAGAAGTACGCAAAATCGTGTCGGTCGGACAATAAATAAACGATTATCTGGTTGCAGAACAATAACTGAACAAATACGAAAAAATGTATACCCGCCACTACAAAACGGCACAATTACGCTTGACATCGGCAGCTCAAAATATTAATATCGTAATATCAAACTCAGGAATAAACGAAGATGCAAAAATATCATTACCCCCCCCCGGACGAAAATCGGATTTCGAGAATCTGCTGCTTTATGACATAAATAAAACGCCGAGAATAATAATTCTGGCATTGCTTGACGCACTGAGAACGATAAGTTTCAAAAATATTACCGTGCCCGACCTGCTGCTCAGAGCAAATATCAGCAAAGGAACATTTTACAAATATTTCAGAGATAAATATCATCTTGCGGAACAGGCGACTCTGCTGTTTGCAAACAATTACGGCGCAGTCATTGCTCCGTCCAGAGACGGATCGACGAAAAAAAGCACAATTGCGGCATACTGCGGTTTTATCAACGAAAACAAATGGAATTACAGAATGCTGTCAAAAATAGATTCACCCGAATTCGATTTCGATACGGGACTGCGCAAAGAACTTGGTAAGATGTATATCCGCGAACGAAATATACCGGTGTCCGCCGACAACATCGAATCCGCAATGTTCGCGGATCTGCATAAAATCATTCTCGATACGTTAATGCGCAATGATTCGCTTTGTACGGAAAAAGATATTCCGTATATACGCCACGCAATCGTCACAGTCACAGGATATATACTGAATGACGAATAAATACGCAAAAAACCCCGCGGAATAAACCGCGGGGTTTCGGCACAATGGCGATAAGACAGATTATATAAGATTCACGCAGTTGTAGATAAGGCCGAAAATGGCGAGGCCGAACACGAGCGCCATGACGACGATATTGACGACGGCGTTGCGGAACTCGGGCGACGTGCGGCTGATACTGCCGCGGATGATGATTATCATGCGGACGACAGACAGCAGCGACGCCGCGATAAACAGCGCGAAGCCGGTTATTTCCACCCACGCGGGTTCGACGAATACGCCGACGATGAGCACGATCGCCGCGACGACGAGCATGACGCCGCACACGCGGCGCAGCCATTCCCCGGGCGTGCCTTTCCGTTCTTTCTCTTCCATATTCCTTATTTTCTGCTGCCCGGCTTATACGGCGCGGGCGCGCCCGCCTTGCACAGGGGGCATTCGTCCGGTTCCCAGCTCGTGACTTCCATGGAAAGAAGGGGCACGTACGGCACCGGGAACTCCACTTTTCCGTTGGAGCGGTCTACCACGCTCGCGCACGCGACGACGTCGGCGCCGAGGCTGCGGCAAAGGTCGATGACTTCCCTGACGCTGCCGCCCGTCGTGACTACGTCTTCGGCGACCACGACGCGGGCGCCCTTATTCAGTTCGAAGCCGCGGCGCAGGGTCATATTGCCGTTTTCGCGCTCAGCGAAAATGTTGGTGACGCCGAGCTGGCGCGCGAGCTCGTATCCGAGAATGATACCGCCCACCGCCGGGGATACGACGATATCGGGCTTGTACGGCGCGAGCTTTTCGGCAAGCGCTGCCACTATCTTTTCGGCCTCGTCGGGATGGACGAAGAGCTTCGCACTCTGCATGTACGTGTCGGAATGGCGTCCGCTGGTCAGCAGAAAATGTCCTTTCAGAACGCCGCCCGTTCTCTCGTATGCGGCCAGTACTTCTTTTGCAGTCATTGTAAATATTTCCTTTTTTCCGGTATTTATAACGCTTGACTCAATCGAGCAGTTTGCCGACTATGTCGTTTATATCGTCTATTCTACACTTTTCCATTTCCGCTGTCAAGCCGTTTACGATGTCGGCGCAGGCGAGCGGATCGGAAAGATTGGCCGTTCCCACCTGCACCGCCGCGGCGCCGCACAGCATGAATTCGAGCACGTCGCGCGCCGAAGTTATGCCGCCAAGGCCGATTACGGGTACGGAAACGGCTTTATACACCTGACGCACCATGCGGAGCGCCACCGGCTTGACGCACGGGCCGCTCAGTCCGCCC